>CEPX01197820.1_pt1 | contig 13354 bp, 11 predicted proteins | sample 361361 | NCBI WGS metagenome assembly CEPX01 (sample SAMEA2619974, study PRJEB7988) | marine metagenome | biome: marine biome (ENVO:00000447); feature: mesopelagic zone (ENVO:00000213) & marine oxygen minimum zone (ENVO:01000065); material: "saline water (ENVO:00002010), including plankton... | reverse complement strand
GAGCGTGACAAGAGCAAAGAAACTGAATTGAGCAAAGAGATAGCAGATCTCACAGGCCGCAGAAATGAATTGAAAGCCAAGTGGGAGAACGAGAAATCTGTGATTCAGGGAATTCGTCAGGAGAAGGAAAATATTGAGAAATTTAAGCATGAAGCTGAGCAAGCTGAACGTGCTGGTGACTTTGGCTTAGTGGCAGAGATCCGATACGGTAAGATTACTGAGGCAGAGAAACGACTGGAAGAGTTCAAGCATCAGCTTGATGAGATGCAAGGCGAATCTTCATTATTAAAAGAGGAAGTAGGAAGTGAAGATATTGCTGAAGTGGTAGCTAAGTGGACTGGTATACCTGTTTCTAAAATGCTGCAAAGTGAGCGTGAAAAACTCCTTCATCTCGAGACTGAGCTAGGACGTAGGGTAGCAGGTCAGGAGGAAGCTATCTCGGCCGTATCAGACGCTGTGCGAAGAAGTCGAGCTGGCTTGCATGATCCGAATCGACCAATTGGTTCGTTCATCTTTTTGGGTACTACTGGTGTTGGGAAGACAGAGTTGGCAAAAGCATTGGCTGAGTATCTATTCAATGATGATAACGCCATGGTTCGAATAGATATGTCTGAATACCAGGAGCGTCATGCGGTGAGTAGGCTGATCGGAGCGCCTCCGGGATATGTTGGGTATGATGAAGGAGGACAGCTCACCGAAGCTGTTAGAAGAAAACCATACAGCGTAGTGTTGCTAGATGAGATTGAGAAAGCACATCCTGATGTGTTCAATATTCTGCTCCAGGTTTTGGATGATGGTCGATTGACTGATAACAAAGGTCGTGTGGCCAACTTTAAAAATACCATAATCATAATGACGACTAACATTGGTTCTGGTTTAATCCAGGAGCGATTTGAAGCGTTGAATGAGGATAATACAGATCAGCTAGTGGAAGAGACAAGAAAAGAAGTATACGAGTTGCTCAAGAAATCTGTGAGACCGGAGTTTCTAAATAGAGTGGATGAAACCATTATGTTTAGACCATTGAGTAAAACAGATCTTCGTAAGATCGTGGCTATTCAGTTTAAGCTGATCCAAAGACGTCTGGCTGAGAATGGAATCAAGATCGAAGCGGATGACAAAGTGTTGGATTACTTGGGACAAATTGGCTTTGATCCTCAGTTTGGAGCAAGACCATTGAAGAGAGTTTTGCAACGAGAGATCTTAAATGAGTTGTCTAAAGACATTCTATCAGGAAAGATCCTCAAAGATGCGGTGATCGGGGTGACTTTGTCAGACGATAATCAAATTGAGTTTATTAATCTCGATGAGGTCGAGGTGGAGTAATAAGTTGTATCAACAAGAAAGCCGGGCAAGTCTCGGCTTTTTTTATGGATTGGATTTGGAGCCATAGAAATAACTAAACTGTCCATCATCGAAGATTAACGTGTCCCCGAGAAAAGTACATTCTTTCTGCCATTCTTCTTTCGGTGTTCCATCTAGATACATCACCATTGCATAACATTTCGTAGGTATGGAGTCATAGTTCGCTCCGCAAAGCACATGTGGTCCCGTTGATGATGCACAATTGCGCCCATCACCAGTAAAAGTGATTTTGTTAATAGATTGGTTGTTTACCTTCTGAACCCAATTGTCAGGTGGTATGGGGCGGTTTTGATTGCAAGCCTCCAGTAAAACAACAGCTAGAAATAGATAAAGAACTGCATGTAATTTCATAGTGTACAATGGATTGGATCCATTGAATATAACGAAATCACCTACAAATCACAATGTAAAGTATTGGTGGTCAAATTGTTCGCCACCAATTTTGGTTAAACATTCTGATAAATTTCTGTATTTTGAAGTAATACCTCATCAAAGTCAATTCCATCGATTGGAACAATCTCCTGGGATGCTTTATCCCATTCTATTCTTCGTCCAAGCTTGTAAGATAATCCACCCATATGTGCGGTAATGGCTTCTTCAAACCCTTCCTGAATTCCACAACTCGGCGTACCACCATTTCTGATACAACTCAACCATTCTCGTAAATGCAAATAGGTGCTATCTACTCGTTTGCCATCACGGTAAGTCCACAATAGTCCTTTATCAGCAAAGTACTTGGAAGTAGCTGAGGTGATTCCGTCTACTCCTTCTGCTGCAGGATCATATTGATAGATTGGTGTAGCCACATCCATTTGTCTGGATTGAAGCATGTCTTGATATCTGGTAGACCTACCATCAGCATAGATGGTAATTCTATTACCAAGTTCCATAGTAGCATCATGTCCCATAAGTAATGTTCCTCTATTGAACTGATTTCCCAGAGTAGCACTGTAGACCAAGGTCATACCTTTTTCTTTTCCTTCTATTTGGCTACTTCCAGTACTAAAGTCTGGAAACTCCATATTGATCTGCATCACATCCGGCACATTACGTCCATCTCGATGCGTGTAAATACCACCACTTGCGGTTACCGATTTTGGTATACCCATATTGAGGACACAATTGATACGGTCGTAATCATGCGTCATTAGGTCGCCAGAAAGACCGCTTCCGTATGCCCACCATTTTCTCCAACGGAAGAAGTGCTCCGTATTGAAAGGTTCATCTGGTGCATTTCCTAAAAATTGTTGCCAGTCAATGGTTTTAGGGCTGGCTAACTCATGAATGTCATATTGCCAGGCGCCATTGTCATCATTTCTATTCGTATTCGCCTGAACCAATGAAACATGACCAAGAACATGTTCTTTCACCGCACTTTGAGCGGTTAAAAAACTCTGTGTTTGTCGGTGCTGATGCCCTACTGCGAAAACAGCAGAGGAATTCAATGCTGCATCTCTTAATTCATAGGTCTCTTTGATGTTGTGAGTCATTGGTTTTTCCACATATACATGGACACCGGCGTTCAGTGCATAGATCGAAATCGGAGCATGCCAGTGATCCGGAGTGGCTATAACCACGGCATCTACCTCACCGCTATCGATCAATTCCTGGTGTGTTCTATAGCGTTTGATAGAGTTATTATCTGTATTGAATGAGTTAAGTGCCAGTTCAGCTCTTACATCAAACACATCACAGATAGCTGTGAGTTTTACATTCAGGTTTTCTTGTTCCATGAAATCTTTTAGCCGTGTATCGTTAGGGTTTTTAGCTGCATTTTTTTCCATTTCAATGAGCCAATCTTTATCCGCAAAGCCAAGAACACGGCATAAATGTGTTCCTCTGCCGCCATAGCCAATGATTCCCACTCGAATTGGATCTCCACTCATCGGGCCGGTCGCAGGTGGACGTTCTGCTTGAATGTTTAAGCTATTGAGTATGGCATCACGCTCCTTTTGACTACCCAATCCTTCAGATGCGGCAGCTAGGAGAATGCCTCCTGCAAATGGTACGCCTGCAAGACCTTTGAGTATGGATCTACGGGACCATTTATTTTCATTAAATTCTTCAGCCATGACTTTGTAATTTTTTAGTGGATGATGACTTTTTAAGGAGTGATTGTAGACCGAAATGATCTGCAGTTGGGATTTTGAAAATCACTAGCAGCGCAGCTGCTTCGATAAGGTTTTTATTGACTATCCAATAGTTGCCCTCTGTCCCAATTTGAGTTAGAGATGAGAATGGAGGATGGGATAAGTAGTAAAGAGATAATATGATTATCCCAAAAATGGCTGCAGGTCTTTCAAAATAACCTAGAATAAGTGCCAGACCAATAGCGGCCAGACCTACCATGTTTAAGAGATCCACTATTGGCAACACATTGTCGGCCGCCATCCAGGTAAACAGGTTTTCAAAGGGTCCTTGAGAGCTCATTAAAAAACCTTTGGCTGTCCACGAAGGGTTGAATAGTTTCAGTGCACCCTCGTATAAGAAATGCCATCCTATCAGAAACCTCATGAATACAATGGCATTTAGTTGTTCATTTAATAATTTAGATGAATTCATGACGTCATTTGTTTGAGTATTTGAAGCTACTTTAACTCGAAGTAGGAGGAAATGACCTAGCTCACAGTGCAGTGCGATATTTGTTATCTAATTGCTTAGAGTATAAGGGGTTAATGCGTTCTGATTTGTTTTTGAATTATCTTAACGAATCAATAATCACTCGAAACCATGAAACAATTAACCTTAGTTCTCTTTCTCACATTTGCGGGTCAACTGTATGCTCAGGATGCACCTAAATCTGAATTTGCAAAAGACTTTTCTCCGGCCTGGACTACTTCAACGGATATTGCTGTTCAAGTGGCAGAAGCTATGCCTGAGAATCTTTATGACTTCAAACCCAATGATTCCAGCATGACTTTTAGAGAACAAATAGTGCACATGGCGTATACGGCTTACTTTTTAACTACTTATTTCAGTCAGGAGAATAAGCCGGCGTATGATCAACCAGATATGTCCACCAATACGAAGGAAGAGGTTGTTCAGTATTTGAGAGACAACATCGTGAAAGCAACTGAAAAGATTAATGCTTTATCTGATGATCAGATGAATGAAGAAGTAAAAGTTTTTAGTGGGAAAATGATGAAACGTTATATGGCCATCTATTTTGTGCAAGATCACTTGACGAATCATCGGGCAAAAGCCAATTTGTATATTCGTATCAATAATATCAAGCCACCAGAATATGGATTTTTTTGAATTATAGAAATGGAAAAAGCTCGTCGAAAAACGAGCTTTTATTTTTGATTCAAGTAACATTCATGAATCACCTGTTTCCTATTAAACGAAAGTTTTATCCGCCTATTGCATAAATATGAAAAGGCGTGTTCCAACCTGAAGAATATAGGGTTAATTTTGCGGAAAATTTGTCAACTATGAATTTGATCGAGTATTTGAGGTCGGTGGATGATCGTACCCTGCAGTTGTTGATTTCAGGTGCAGTTATCGTGTTTTACCTGATTCTAATTAAGATTATTGAGAAGTTGATTAAACGATACGGTAAGAAAATGGAGATAGCTCTCCCAAGGGTAATTTATACCGTCAAGTATTTCCGTTTTGTATTGCTCATTTTTGTGCTCATGATACTGGGTATAACCTGGGATATTTCTTTTGAGGGTCTCTCTGTTTATTTTCTTTCATTCTTCACTGTTGCAGGTGTCGCACTATTTGCCTCTTGGTCTCTGCTTAGCAATATCACTTCTGCCATACTTCTTTTCTTTTATTTTCCTTACCGGATCGGAGATCGAATCAGGATTGTCGATGGAGACAACTCAATTGAGGGAATTGTTTTTGACCTAAACATGTTCTCCATAATCATTAAGAATGACGATGGACAGAAGATTACCTATCCAAACAATCTGGCTCTGCAAAAAGCGATCATTATGATCAAGTAGTTCGCTGGATATAGGGAGACTTAAATTGAAAAATTCACGGTTATTATTACCAATAGCTATTGATTTTATCACAGACTTCTACCATCATTAAAAATGATTTAATAACTTAAAGGAAAATAAACCTTCTTCATCATGACAAAAGAACAACTAGAGCAAGAGATTACATCTCTTGAAGGCCAATTAACAGGTGACATGTTTCAGGATATGGACATTAGAGATAAGATCCATAATTTGAAAATGCAGCTGAATGGAACCAAGCCAATGAACCAGCAAATTGAGTGTGTTGGTTGCGGTAGCTAAACACTAGTTGAAAGATATGAACCTCCAAACCCTGACCTAAACGTCAGGGTTTTTTATTGGTATTAAAAGAAAAACCCTGGCTCCACAAGATGCCAGGGTTTAAGTTTAGAAACAGTATAATAGTAATAGTTTTTTAAATCTGAATATTTATGCCTGCCATGAACATCCTAAACCCTCCTGGAAATATTCCAGAAGTTGCTCTGTTCAGCCGTGATGTCGCATAAATAGTATTGGTTAAGTTTTTACCATTGATAAAAACTTTGGCCTTAAGATCTTTGAAATGGAATTCGTAGTTAGCGTATGCATCCAACGTTAAGTATGAGTCAATTTGACCAATGGCTCCGTCAGCCGATTCATTCTTGAAATTGCTGAATTCAGCGAATTGTCTTCCAACTATGTGGGAAGATATGCCGGCGCTTAACTGTGTCCACTCATAATTTAATCCTGCCGTGAAATTGTATTTTGGAGTATAGGGCAATTCACTATTTTCTACATAGTCTTTACCATAGCGAGTCACCACTTTTTCGAGACTATTAAAATCCTCAATAGTAAGCGTTTCTTCAGTTAGCAGGACCACATCTCCTTGATTGTTCAATGCATACACATCATAGCTATCTCGATTGGAATTGACCTTCTCTATAAACTCTAGCTTGGTCTCATCTGTATGAATTACCTGTGAGAATAGATCACTATCTACAGAAGCACCTGAAACTATTCTTGTGTCTATTAAAGCCCCATTTACAAAGGCGCTGAGCAATTGATTTTTAGAACGAACAATTGTTTGTTGGATTCCAAATTCCAATCCTGACACATTAATTTTCCCTAACTCTTCAAATACCTCATTTCTGCCTGCTGCATAAAAATTTCGAATTGAATTGTTGAAATAGGTCAATTGACCAGATAGAGTGTTGTTAAGCAAATTGCCACGCCACCCAACTTCGGTGTTCAGGCTCAGTTCGGGTTTCATATTGATAGCATCATTGGCCAGTGGGTTGGTTACTTTACCATCACGCTCTATCAAAAAGCCAAATACTTTGGAGGGAGCAATAAACCCCTCATAAGCACTTGCAAAAAACTCATGTCTCGAAAATTCATATTTGGTTGAGATACCTGGTAGAACGACAGCATAATTGTTTTTTGACCTTTCTTCATCCAATCCAGATAAGTTCACATTATTGGCATTTGCAATCAGATCCTGCTTATACATGTGAATGGATTCGATTCTCATGATTGGAATAATGCAGAGCTTACCTAAATCAAACTCATTTCGCACAAAACCAGAAGCAGACCAAAGATGATAGTTTAAATCCTTGGTGGTAGTCCCATATCTAGCCCACCTGGAGCTGTCAGCTTCGAGAAATCGATCGCTGTACACTTCTTGATGTAGCTTAAAGCCGACCTCCAATTGGTTTTCAGAACCAAATGAATTCCAGTTTACTTTTAATCGTTCGTCAATACCTGAAACAGTAAAAATCCAACGAGAGTCTGTAGTACTCTCTCTCCCATTAGTGATTTTTCCGACTCGGATATAATCATCATCTGTGAAGGTTTTTCCTTGTAGATATGCGTATCGATCATTGAAAATGAATTCTCCAAGGTAAGATTCTGCTTCACTGGCTTTGATTTTGGTGGTCACTTGCCTCCACCAGTCTCGTTCAAAATCTGTTGCAAATAGTTTAGAAATGACCTGAACATTGGGAAATGGCAACCATTTATGAATGATATCCAAACCATATCTTCTCATGGTAAAGATGTCCGCATCAAATGGGTTTTGAGTAGGGTCAGTTTTAAAAGTAAAGGGAGTAATGGAACTGAGCGATGCGTGATTATTTTCATATTGTCCGCTGATTTTGAAGTATAGTGACTGATTATCAGATAGTTTAGCAAATATTTTAGCGTTCAGATTAAGGATTTCTACGGAAGAGTTGTCAATGAATCCATCGAACTTCTTATAGACACCTTCTACCAAACTTCCAAGATTTCCCCAGGTGCCACCATAGGAAATTAGTCCAGTCTGATATCCCTGTTGCCCCGCAACATATTTGAGACGTAATTCTGGGTTTTGAGGAGGTAGCGCTGTTATGTAGTTAACGGCACCATACATATTATTGGGGCCGAATCGGAGCATGTCGGCTCCCTTATAAACTTCGATTGCCTGAATACGATCACTCATAGGGTTGTAATAAGAGCCTGGAGCAATGTAAGGTGCAGGAGCTGCAGGAGACCCATCTTCCATCAGCAATACTTTCTTGGATCGTCTTCCCCACGAGCCTCTAATGCTGATGTTTGGTCGGTTGCTTATCCCCATATCCCCAACAATGTTAACTCCGGGAATCTTTCGCAAGGATTCCTCTGTACTGATCGGGTTCGTGTTTTGAATTTGCTTGGAGTTAATAATAAAATTGGCCCCACTAAAATCGGATCGATACGTGCCTGATGAGGCACTAACAATGATTTCTTCTAAACTCGTAGAGCTTACTTGTAATTGAATTGTGCCTAGGTCTTCGGATAAATCTTTGGGATCAATTTTTCTTGATTCGTACCCGAGATAGCTAATAAGAATCCCACTCGAGTCAGAAACGGACAACTGAAAAGCTCCATTTCTATCTGTGACAACACCTTGATTATTGGAGGTAAGTATCTGTGCTCCAATTAAAGGTTCACCAGTTTTGCTTTGAACATAACCATGGACTAACAAGGTTTGTGCTGATAAAGACCAGCACAAACCAAGGAAAAAATAAGTAAGAAGTTGATGTTTCATTAAAATTCTGCTGTTCGAAGTTTTACTTCTTTATTGTGGTTGATGAATTGAAGTAACCCATCCTCTAAGTTGAGGATGGGCAGAAACAAATTGTAGTATAGTTTTTAATTCCCATTTAATGGAATATCAATTGGCCCAGCTCCCGCTTTTCCTAATTTCATAATGAAGCTAAAGTTGATCAAGTAGTCTGCAAAGGCGGCATCACCATGACGTCCTGATTGTATATCTGTGAAACTCTTCACCCTGTTGCGCTCTACGGCTATTGGGACAGTCAGGTTAAATGACGTATTACGGATATTATAGGATAAGCCTGGCTCAAGAGAGATGGCGTAACCCGGTCTTCGGAAACCATCTTCATCACCAATCAAATCATTTGATGGTACTCCCTCTAGACGTCCACCAGCATAGAAGAAGAGACCATGAATTGGTAGCATGGTAAGTGCTCCAAGGCGCGCAGCATATTGATCAGGTACAGAAAAGTCTCTTGTTCTACCACGAGTTTCCAATGTGTAATAGTTTCGAGGATTAGACATGTAGTAGAAGTTTCCACTTAGGATCATATTGTCTGTCAATGGATGAAATCCTTGTATATCCAGTGTGATTCCAGTACCACCATCTCCAGGTTGAATGGATTGGTCTACTCCTGAGTAGATGGTCTGGTCGTTGTTGTCTCCCTGATTATAGAAGTTGTCTTGATAGCGATAGTTACCTGTAGGGAGTTTCATTCCTAATCCAACAGAGACATTTCCGGCAGAGCTAGGGTCGAACAACCAGTAGCTAACTCCAAACCTCAAATCAGAGAGCCCCTGGCTTGAGGTGGCATGACGATCACCTGCCCAAAATTCGTTCTCAGGAGTGTTTGGATCATCTGGGTCTGGATTTCCACCATGTTCGTACATAGAGGATCTATTGTGATAAACAAAAGGAAGGGTAACATTGGCTGACCATCGATCACTTATCCCATAAGAGATAAGAAAATCGAGAAAAAATGAGTCGTTAATTACCTCTGACCCTTCCTCTACTCTGTAAGTTTCTTCATGCTTGCCTCGAAAATGCTTGTAGGAATGGAAGTACCTAAAATTGGATCCAACCTGCCATTGATTCTTTTGTAAAAGAGTACCTCCGCCAACATTTGCTCCACAACCGGATCGGATGGATACACAACCTTGTGCAAGAGATAGATTTGACCACAATACCATGGCGCATACCGCACCAATGATCTTGATGTAAAATAGTTTCATAAGTTTTGTTGGTTTGAATGATGAACAGACTTATAAGCACAACCAGTACACATAGAGTGCACCTGTCCTGCTGTAAATCAGTTCAATAAAAAAATGAAAAATAAAAGTGAGTGTGTTTTACACTTGAGGTGGAGGTGTGGATACCTCCATGTGTTGATTCTGTGGAGCCTCCTCGTTGATGGCTCTCATTTGATGAGTTAATCGTTCAGTAAATGAACGGTCAGCTATTCTAGCCACGGACTGCTTAGAGAAATAGTCCTTAGCAACAGATTTTAAAAGCTCTGTTTTCCCATCATTGGAAGATGATTCACTATCTGTCATGGCCCTTACCCAATCAGCGATTGACTGATTAAGGTTCTCCGTTTCTGTATCCTTTGCTACAATAAGATGGATAGCTTCTTTGTCATACTTTTGCATGACTTTACGATACGGCACACCATTGATATTGATTTTCCCATGAGTCACTCGATAATCAGATTGACTCGTCCAGTAAGGAAGTGAAATGGGAATAGACACATGTTTCATGTCTGGTGTAATCTCCACCTGACTCATCCATTTTTGGTTAATCTGATGTGAACTAAACCAATAGTATCCAAGGTATCCCACCTGGTAAAGCAAGAAGAGTGCAAGAAAAAATATGGAGAATGCCTTTCTCATCAACCGGCAATATAGATTGAATTGTTTATTTCCTCAAAAAATGAGCTTGTTAATTTCTGGCTAGGGTTATCCGGGTGTTTGTTTATTGAATTCGTCAAGTTTGGCCAACAGATCCTCTTGGATCATATACAAGGGCGTTCTATCCAAGTAATCCAGTGAATAGTCACAGAAAAAAATAAAGCTGGTGAGTTGGTCACCTTCAAGCCCGGTAACGTTTTGGACAAAGTCTCTCGTAAACTTCTTATTTACTCGCAGAGTGATGGATTCTCTTTGAATCAATTGATGATATTTTCTTTTTTCCTTGGCCTGTTTGCTAAATTTTTCATACAGAAAGTCAGCCGGTTGCATAATCGCGAATAGAGGATTATTGACCTCTTTTTCAGTCATTGGTGAACTGTCATACGGTTTTGGTGGGGCCACACCGTGATACCAAAAAGAGGAGTCATTTGGTTGGTAGTTCAAAATGTTTTGTTTGAAACGTTCCTCAGTCGGCATAGAGGAAATGAGAACTTCATCTAAAAGCACTGTGTCTTTAGGAAGTTTCAAAGTGACCTTATGATCAAACCAACCTTCTTTGATGATCCAACCCAATTGCTGGTAACCAACGATAGAGAAATGAATGGTGTCACCGATAGTTGCAGGAATTCTGAACTGACCTTCCGCATTAGTCAATGTTCCGAGATTATTCCCAAGATTGGTTACATGTGCAAACTGGACTGGTTCGTTGGTTAACGAATCGAGTAGTTCTCCATGAACAACCTGACTTCTGGATGTAAAAGCCAGTGAGAGAATACAAATCGATATCAGGAAATGTTTGGTCACAGACCAAAGGTGAATAGAAAAAAAATGATAATTATTAGAATTAATATTTTTTAACACTCAAAGGGATATTCTTCGAAGTTGTTCCAATGTGATGGAGGTCTTATCTGTTGAGGTAGTGTCTGCACCTATTTCTATGGAATGTGCTTTCCAGGAATCATGAAATCTGGATGGTTTGATTATTTTGATAGGAAGTCCCTGATTAATCAAGGTATAGGATACGATTTGTAGATCATTTAGAGAAACACTATCACCATAAAAGATAGCGTTGGATTGAAAATCACGATATACTGAATCAACTTCTCTCTCATGGATATAATACCCGAGTTCATCCAGCACATATGCGCTATTTCCATCTGGTTGATGGTGATAGTATCTGATTACAATATCCGTTCTTGATTTATTTTTTTCCAATTTGCTTAGCACATTGGTTTTGTAATTATTGATCAGGTTCTCGAAGTAATCTGAGGTAGATAAGTTTTCAGGAGTTATTATAGTGTGTTCTGGATTCGTGACTATTTCACTTTCCTCAGCAACAGAATCGATAGGTTCAGCATGGCTAGTAAATGATTGCTGTTCAGTAGAATCTGCGTTGTAGGCTGGGACTTCCTCTATGTGTTCTGCATCATGTGATGTTTCATATTCGACTGGTTCGTAATGGAAACCGAAAAGCTTATCGAACACAATCAGGATCACAAAGAACCCTATGGTCAGTAATATGTACAAAACAGGTTTTTTAGGCACCTTTGATTTCATACCGAGCAGTGTTTCCATAAATTTAACAATTATCTGATGATATAGGATTTTACAAATGAAAAAAGCCCAATCGAATTTTCGATTGGGCTTTTGTAATTCATTTGATTTCTAATCAATCTTTCTTTTTATCCAAATCAATTACTATCGGAGTAGCAATGAAAATGGATGAGTAGGTACCAATCAAGATACCAACAAGCAATGCAAACGAGAATCCTTTAAGTGCTGCACCACCGAATATGAACAATACCAATACCACAATAAGTGTGGTGACTGATGTGATCAATGTACGGCTAATAGTGCTGTTTAATGACTCATTGAATACTTTCTTTTTCTCACTTCCAGTTTTGATACCAAGGTTTTCTCTGACCCTATCAAATACGACTACAGTATCGTTGATAGAATAACCAATAATGGTCAAAATCGCAGCCACGAATACCTGATCGACTTCAAGAGATATCCCAATTAAATTTGCGATTGCAAAAGCGGAGATGACAAATAAGGTATCATGGAATAGTGCGATGATTGCACCTAATCCAAACTGCCACTTGCGGAATCTTATCAAGATATAAATGAAGATACTTATTAAGGCAAAAAGAGCAGATTCATACGATGAGTTTTTGATGTCATCAGCAATGGTTGCTCCTACTTTTGACGAACTGCTTATGATGAATTCTCCAGATTCTGGCGCAGTTGTCAGATCGGAATAAGTTAACCCTAGTGATTTAACACCTTCTATCAGTGCTTCTTTAACCTTAGCATCCGCAACATCAGACTCATCCTCAATCATGTATGAAGTAGTTACTTTCAATACATTGTTCGCTCCGTAGGTTTTTACTTCAGTACCTGCTCCATCGAAAGATGAAGAAACAGCTGATTTAACTTCTATTGGAGCAATTGGTTCGTTCAATGAAACTACATAAGAACGACCTCCTTTAAAGTCAACACCTAGAGTAAGTCCTTTGATGAAAAGCGCAATGATACCTACAGTAATAAATGCACCACTGAAGATATAAGCCATTTTTCTCTTGCTGATGAAATCAAAGTTCAGTCCAGTCAATGCGTTTCTAGAGAAAGCATTGGAGAATGAGATTTTAGCTTTATCGCCTTTCTTAGAGAAAGCCTCTGTAATCACTCTTGTGATGAATACTGCACTGAAGAATGAACACGCAATACCAATCATCAAAGTGATAGCGAAACCTTTTAACGGACCTTGACCAAGTGCGTAAAGGAAAACACCTGTGATGAATGTAGTCACGTTTGCATCAATGATAGAGCTGTAAGCTTTTGCATAACCACTGCTGATAGCCGCTTTTAGTCCAGCTCCATTTCTTAGTTCTTCTTTAATCCTTTCGAAGATAAGTACGTTAGCATCTATCGACATACCAATGGTCAATACGATACCAGCCACACCCGGAAGTGTCAATGAAGCACTTAACTGAGCCAGGATACCAAGGATGAAAAATACGTTGAAGAAAAGTGCAACGTTAGCGATCAATCCTCCT
>CEPX01026886.1_pt1 | contig 13363 bp, 16 predicted proteins | sample 361361 | NCBI WGS metagenome assembly CEPX01 (sample SAMEA2619974, study PRJEB7988) | marine metagenome | biome: marine biome (ENVO:00000447); feature: mesopelagic zone (ENVO:00000213) & marine oxygen minimum zone (ENVO:01000065); material: "saline water (ENVO:00002010), including plankton... | reverse complement strand
CTGCCGATGAAAAAGCCGGCGGCAAATATCAAGTGGCTCTTCATTTTGAAATCGCCTCATACCAGGTCTCATTCTTTAAGGGACTACGCTTCACCTTTACGATCTTCATCTCAACCAAGATATTGATAATCGCATCTAGCGACACATCATCGACATTTCGGTAAAAAGCACTCAGTAGCTTCTGCTTGCTGACGGTTTCTTGATCTCGGATGAAGTCAATTATCGCATCGATGTCTTCAGCATAACGACTTCGCCCGACACCGCTGAACACCTGTGGCATTGCCACCTCAGTTCGTTCAAGTATATCCAGAGCGCGATCAAAATCACTAAGCTCGACCACCTTAGAGCTGTTACGTGAAGCACTTAGGATCATAGCAATCTTCTTTATGTGCGTCGGTCTACGAGACCAATAACCGTTGAACATCGGCCCTATCGGATTGCCCTCACGAGCTATCAGGTCGTCACTCGCTTGGTACCAGTCCTCATAGCGAGCGAGCGCCTTCTCAGAGAACTTGAACTCCCCGATGATTGTCTGCATGATCTCAAGATCGTGTCGGAGATCTTGTCGCTCCTTCTCACTGGGCCGCTTAAGATTAGGGTTGGTAATTGTCTGCCTCTTGCCCTTCTCAACAACAAAGATGCAGCGACTGGTAAAGCCGCCTCCGATAGACTCCTGGGTGAGTATCCCCGGGAGCCAATCCGGCGCAGTGGAGCATATAAAGTTAAAGTACATTCCGATGACCTCGTCGGTTCCTTGGTGCTTCGTCTTTCGGGTCCACAGATCGCGGCTGTCGTACCAGTTCGTTAGGTAGGCTAAGAAGGTTGTGTTCCGCTGGCCGGTAAAGACGGCAAGTTCTTCAGATAGACAGCTAACAGAAGAATGCATAACCATATTACCGCTGCTAGGATCTTTGTATATAAGTCTAGATTCCTCGTCGGCCATTTCTCTTATTATTGCCTCTTGTGTGTTGTCTTCACCAATCAGATGTATGTTCATTCCCGTGAGCATCTGCCGAGCAGTGCTTATGGCATCTCCCTTACGTGACTGACCACTCGGTCCGACGAGGACAATATAGTTGTTTGGGTATATCCGATAGGGATGCCAATACATGAAGCATTTACGCTCGAGCACGGCGGCAATTGCGCTAACGCCTCCCCACACATGGTAGGATAGTGGTGCCTCTGAGTTCCTGTTAAAGTGAATGTATGCTTCAAGCCAGTCATCAAGACGCCGCTTTTTCATCTAACTGCTCTAGAGTTTGCCTTACGCTTTCGTAGGTAGGCTCGAAGTCGATCATGTCGCCCATGTCGTAACCCATCTTCATAGTAGTATCGATCCAGAACTCTCTGCCATTGTACTCACACCGAGGGTTCATATAATCATTGGCGGTTAGGTCACAGAAGGCTGCAAGTCGCTCGAGGCTGGCCGTCGGATATTGATAAACATTAGAATCGTGAATGTGGCCCAACAGCTCCGCAGGCTCACATAACGAGTCGGAGCTATAATAAGTCTTGGTCATCCCCAACCTGCAGATGTCAAACACGGTGGATTGAGGTTTGAACGCGTAAGCCGCGTCGAAGAGCTCTGGCCCCCATGCGTCCATGAAGTGCCTGGCTCGGCCAAAGCAATTAGTCAGGGTGCGGGTCTCCCGCAGGTCGGTCACAATACTCTCATGCCAGACCTTTAGCCCGGGATAGGCTTTCTTCTTGTAAAGATCGACCATGCGTTTGGCTTCGGCTTCTTCGAGTTCGTTCTCCAGAGCGAAGCGCCGATACTTCATGTCATAGTTGAGCCCGTGGTTGGACTTCTTTCCCGCTTGGCGGATGCTCATAACGCGAGGCAGAAACTCCGCCGCGTCGAATATCTCTGGAATATGTTCCCTGCGGAGTTCCTCAATAGTGTTTGGGTCCGTATGGTTCTTTACGATCTTGTTCTCTTTTTCGACCAATTCCTCAGGTGCTCCGCTGATGAGCATCCCAGTTATTGTGTGCGGGCTCTTGCCGGAGGTCACAACATCGAGCATGTTCCCATCGCCCGTGAGGTAAGCCACACAGACCCACTCAGCCCCCGCCTTGTCGAATTCAATTAGGACGTTGGGTTTGGGCATCATCTGCCTCCTCTATCGCGCTGATTATATTCTGGATCACGGTTAGGAGGATATAAGGTGCAGTGGGTATAGCCACTTCCTCGGGAACCCCGTTTTGAATCATATGACTACAGATTAGGCCACACAGCTCGGCAGCCTTCTCCGGGATCTCTGGCGGTAACTCATAGTGCATAATCCCTACTTGATCAGACATCATCTGACACCAAGAAGCTCTTAAACTCAGGGTGTAAGTTCTGCATGTTCATCCCCGTTCCAAAGATTGTCTGACTGCTGCTGAGGCGTCCCGTCACTGTGCCCCGTGGATTGTAGGAGCAACGGACCCGACTGTCTTTGTCTACGCCCACCTCAAGGTACGTTCCATGAAGCTTCTTGAGCGCCCTAAGCTCCTGTACCAGCTTGGCTTCCGGTAGGTGAAAGCGGCGAACAATTCGACTCATGGCCTTATCGTCCGTTGTGGGCCGCCCAGTTTTTCTTGATATATAAGGCTTGATGCCCTTATGTACGTAGAAGTACTCCTGACACTGCTTCGGACTTGCTATGTTGAACTCATAGTCCGCAACGGAGCGTAGCTCTTCTTCCTTTTCTCTGATCCTCTTCTCGACATCAGCCTTAGTCTGGGCCAGCGCCTCCATGTTGACGCAAATGCCTCGTTGCATCATATACAACATGGGGGGAAACATCTCGATTGTTTCGTCATAAGTTTGGCGGAAGCCCTTGTCGAGATCGTCTTGTATCTCTTCCCAGGCCCAAAATGTAGCGACGGCATCGGTCGCGTTGTAGCGCCAAAACCTCTCCAGGTCGCCATCAAGCCTCTTCCACATCTTACCATCGTCTTTGTAGTAAGGCTGCCTGGTGTGCATCGAGCAGATGAAGTCGAGACCCTTCGGGAAGTCGGGCCAGATAATGTGATGAGCAACCATCAGGTCTTCGACATTCCTCGTCAGGATGTTATTCTGCTTGAGCATGAACGAAGTGTCGAACATCATGTTCTGGCCGATCTTTACAATCGAGGGGTCTTCCAACACCTGGGCGATCAGCTCCCACAGTTGGACTTCCTGCGTCTCTGTCCAGCGATCCTTTCCGTCTGTGAATGGTATACAGATGGCGTCGCGTCGACTGGTGGCGAAGGCCAAGCAGGAGCACTGATGATTAGTGCATTCGATATCGAAAGCGACCTTGCCTATATTGTGGAGGATATCTGTAAGATAAGCCATCGCCTCGTCGAACGAAGGGTCAATCAGGAAGTTGTAGCCAAGATCTGTTACCTCAGGAAACTTGCTTTCTTCTGCAGCCCGCTTTAAGTCCCCCATGATGAGGTAGCGCCACAGATAGTTGCCATGCAAACTGGCCGCTGGATGTATCGTTGGCACAAACTTCTTCTCAACCATGTCACTCCACAAGATGGAGCCTCGCCACTTTGTGATCCTATGATCTGCGCCGAGTACACTCGCTGGGACGCCGCCCAAAGGGACGATTACATTTGACTTGCAGGCGGTCAACCGTTCGAGGCAAGGTGCAACAGCTCGAAGGCCCTCTTCTGTGAGGCCCCCCTTCGGCTGCCACAGCAGCGTATCGCTTCCGTCAACAACCTTGTCGCCACGTCGCCTCACTTGGAAATCGAACAAATTCGTTATGTAGCACTCTCGTCGGATCATCCCAGCCGCGTGTAGGCATTGATCGAGTAGTTGGCCAGATGGCCCCACGAAGGGGCGGTTCATCCTGACTTCGGTCCGACTAGGCGCTTCGCCTAATATACAAACAGGAGCTTCTGGATTGCCTTCTTCAAACGGGCTAGTCATGTTTCTACTTATTCCTCCAGTATAGCATTATTCGTTTGCCTCTTCAAGCTCCCTCTTAGCAACATCCTCGAACACTGCATTGACAAAGCGAGTCTTGGTAAACTTATCCAAGTCCCAGCCAAACCCAACCATGTTGTTCATATAGGCAGCGCGAAGGGTCACACCACTACCAAGAAAGGGAACGATGATGCGCGCCCCGGGGAAGCAAAACGTCTTGATGATTTCGCTCATCAGTTCGACAGGCCGCTCCGTGGGATGCACCTTCGCCTGCGGAGGAACCGGCTTGAAGTTGAACACATTACCCCGACCAGGCTGCTTGAGAACTGGATTTCCCTTCCTACATATGAAGAAAGGTTCATACGCAGAGCCCAACATCGTATCTGGAGAGGCGGTCTGTCCTGCTGTATCTTTAACCCAGATTGCCGGGACATCCCCGACCTTAAAGCCCGTCTGCCGAAGTATATCCCTGACCGGTTGATACCATGCACTCGCGAACCACCAGGCACAGAATGCATTGTCCGCCAGAATGCGATAGACTTCCAACGCGGCCTGTTCCACAAACTGGGCGTAATCGTCCTCTTCGACCTCATTATAGTTATCCATGTTCTGCTGGAGGTTGCGGCTCTTCCGCTTATCGAGGGCAATCGCGTAGGGTGGGTCAACTTCAGCGAAGTGGCAAATCCCGTTGTTAACCTTAGCCATGCCTTCAAGAGCGTCACCTATTGCATAGTGATTCTCTGCCCACTTAGTTACCTCTTTATGATCCCTCCCCGCCTGCTCGATCATCTTATTAGTTACCAGGGCCTCTTCTAAGCCCTTATATCTCTTCCAGGCTTCCTTCTCAGTGGCGCAGTCTTCAAGATCAGGAACGGCATCAAGCACGTCGGCCATCAATATGCGCCGGGCGGTGCGCCCATTCGAGCTGTCGAGATAGCTAGCCTGCTTCCTCGTGCTCCAGTCCGGGTCTTCTTCTTTCTTGAGTTCGAAGATTTTCTTCTCAAGCTTGGCTCGCTCAACCCAGGTGAAGTCCTTCCGGGCGATGTTTTCCAGCAGCTCGATCTCGCGCAGATCGATTTCGCTTGTAATCATCCGGGCTACGACCGGCACTTCTTCGAGGCCAGCCTCGCGGGCGGCAGCCAATCTGCGAGCGCCAGCCACCAGTCGACCCTTGGTCGTCACGGTTATGGGCTGCAATATCCCTTTGTCTTTAATAGATTCGATCAGCTCTGTTAGGTCGCCCAAGTCTTCACGAAAGCGGTCATCCTCGTGAGTTATGTCCCCTACGGACATCTGCTTAATCTTCATCATCAACCCCCTCTGCCATTTGTTTTAAGAATACTTCCCGCTCTTCAGGCGAAAGTCCCTCGAAGAGCTTCTTGAACTTCGCATTCTTGTCTTGTTCACGCTTCTTGCGTACCGTCACAGCATGTTTGCTGATCTTACGGTCTTCGCGTATCTCGCGGATCTTCGCAAGTCGCTCTTCTTGGCTCATTTCTGAATAGTCATCCACGATGTTTTCAAGCCTCATCTTTTTCCCTGTAGCTCAGATCGAAGTTGCCATCGATAATGGCGCCGTAAACAAGGGTGCCTTTTTCCTCAGCAAGATCGATTGCCTTTTCAAGTAAAGACCTAAACACATGGGCGCGCAAGCCCTTCGGAATGGTTTCGACGCGATTAGCCAGCGGGCTATCCGTCTCTATGTTGATACTAAACCTAGTCCACTTTTTCGGCATCTTCTTGTTCCTTCATCATCTTCAAAGCCTGACGACGCCGCTCGTTGTGCCACTCAATGCGACACCATTTAGAGCAGAAACGATGCCAAGTTCGCTTTGCCTCAAAGGCGGTGTGGCAGAGGTCACAATGCGCGGAGGATTGTGGCGAGGAATGCGTGCTTTGCATTATGAGGGCCTTCAGTGAGGCGCGGGGCAGGGGAACACCCCGCACCCCATCAAATGCATACAACGCATTCCTACGGACCCGCGCATTGTGACACAACACTAGTAAGCCGATTAAACCCTCAGCTTATTACTGACTCGACCTTCATACGCTTCTTGAGTAAGCAGGCCCGTACCCGTGGCGCCGATCATATCCTCGCTATTGAAGCCACTGGCCTCGAACTCGATGCCGAACATCCGAAGAAAGCGTGTGATGTTACGCATCTTACCACGAACCTGATCGGGTTCGTCCGTATCACAGGGATAGGTCAGATAGTGGAACACAGATCCAGCGCCTTCTTCGGCGTTCATGACCTTGATACGAACCACCGACTGATCGGCTGTGTTCTTCTTGTTCCGACCATCCTTCACGTCTTCGATCCGAAGCTCGTACTCGCCCTCGGCTACGGGATGGTCTTCGTAGTCTTCGTCCAGGCCTTGGAGGTCAATAAAAGGCATCTTGTACTCCTAGTTGGTTGCCTTGTCGATGAGATGTGCGATGCCGAACTTGTTGGGATGCTCGAAGTCTTTGATAGTCACGTCTTCAAACATTTCCAACCCGCGTAGGCTTGATCGCACGGTTTGAAGTCCCCGATTCTCGGGGCGAGTCTTCAACTGGAATTTCACTTCCTTCTCGGTTGAAGCGCTACGCGCTTCCCAGATATCAGTGAACATGAGTGGTAGGTAGGTCTTGGCTCCACCGGGGAGCATCAACTGAGTGGTGATTTTCTTGGTCGTCTCGTCTTGGAATTCAGTGATGTGGCCGGTGCAGAAGAGGTTGATTGGGAGCGCAGTTATGGGTCGAAATACGTCGGATAGCTTAGACCCCACTATGCGATAGTCTCCCAGATCTTCGATCTTTCCGAAGCGTCGATTGATCCACAACTGGCGATCCATACAAGCTCGAGAGAGGTAAGTCAGCGAGTCGAATATGAGCCAGTCGTAGTCATCAAAAAACTTGGACTCATGCTTCGCGTTGAGGTCTTCAATGAAGCGAATGAAGGTAGTGGGCTCGACGTTGGAAGCGGGTGATTTATCGTCCTTACGGGCATCTCGGTTAAACCCCTTGATTGACGAGTCAAGTTCGAGCGCCGCGGGCAGGAAGGTTTCGTAGTCCACGTCGCAGCCCTGCAAGCTGGCGAGGGCATTCGGATCGAAGAGATAGGCAAACTTCTTACCGGGGAGCGTCCAGATCAGGCTTGTCTTTCCTGAGCCTGTCGCCCCAACTGTAAGGATGTTTTGGTAGGCAAGGCCTTCTGCGTCTTTGGCATTGGGCATCTTTTTGCTTTCTGTTCAGGGAGAGGGCCACAGTGCTTACAAGTACGCTTCCGTAGCTTCGCCGCTCCGCATTTAGGACAATTAGCCATCGGGCACTAGGTCACGACTGATTACTTGTTGCTTGGGCCGATGAGAAGCGTTTTGGCTTCGTCGTCGTCCAGCTTAGGTTTGCGGCTCATCTTCTTGAGCGCATCTGAACACAGTCGATAGGCCATAGCGGGCTTGCTTCCTGGCACATCTTGGAGATACTCCAAAGCTGCGTCAATCATCTTGCGGGCTGCGGGGATATTACTCATCGTCTGCCTCCAGCCCAATCTTCTCAAGCTCAAGCCGCTCGAAGGGCGACCAGCGGTTGACCTCAAACCCCTCTGGCACCGGCTTTCCGATTGGATTGGGCCAAGCTTTGCACATCATCATATAAGGACAATTGCGTGCAAAGTCCTGACAGCTATCGGTGTTCTTGCGGAACGCCCTCATGAAGGGTGCGCTGCTATCAACGTCGGCAGACCAATCTCGTTCGATCTGCTCAATCCACTGATGAGTATCCCAAAGCCAGCTATCGAGCTGGTCGATTTGACGCTCTATCGGGATGAACTTGAAAATATCGTGGTGCTTCTTATGCACCAGGGCCGCGTCGATCCATACGGCTTTGGCCTGCTCGCCATAGAGCATATGCAGAGCGTGGAGGTAGCCATCTACTTGGCTATTCGGGCTGAAGGAGTCAAGGAAAGTTGAACGAAACCCGCCGTTGACGGCGTACAGGCTCGTTGTCTTGTGCTCACCCACGTAGACGCCGCCATCCATCTCGAAGACCTTATCCAGGCGCCCGACGTAGAACAAGGTCTCGTCGTTCGGGTCGAGAGGTACGGCAAAGGGCTTCTCGATTTCGAGCACATCGATGCGCTTCAAAAAGTCCCAGCGTTCGTCCACGTAGTCGAAGAGCATCTCCAGGGCATTCATCGGCGTCCTGGCACCTAGACGGTCAAGCTCTTCTGGCCCCATCTCAGCAGGGTCAGGCGCACCGTCGTCCATCCAGCAATCGACGAAGGCTGCATAGCCTCCTTTGATTACATCCTCTTTAGAGAAGTAGTCATCTTGACTGGCTGTCCAAACCGTGTCCATCGCGGCGTGCCAACTGGAGCCAAACGTAAGTGGTGGCGACCAGCCCTCACCTGCCCAATGCATGACATGGCGAAAGTAGAACTTCCTGGGGCAACCTCGATACCCGCTGATGCGGGTGTTATCAAAGAAGCGATCATGTTCCATCTGTTGCAATCCCCTAGTTGGTCGATCTAGACGTATTGTGGCATAATACCGCCCAGAACGCAAGCCCCTCTATTCTTCGCAGGAACGCTCCCCTGTGTTGGGATCGATAAAGCAGGCAGCGCCCTCAGCAGGTTTGGCCACTAAAATCCCTGCGCGCTTGCCATTACTGTTGAACGTCGTACAGCCCTTGGCGCCCCCCTCGTGAGCCATCATGTAAAGCTCTTTGAACTCGTCAAAGTGAAGGCCCTCCTCGCCCGGGTGCGCCCCCACCACATTACAGGTCTTCGACACTGAGGAGTCTACATACTTCTGAGTAGCGCATAGGACTCGGATATGATCCTTCGCAGGTATATCTTGAGCCGTAAGGCCGCTAACTCCCCTGGAGAATGCCCAGTCATCGAGTTCGACCTCGACTTGACCTTCTGGCATATGAACAAGGCGCCGGCTGCTAAGAGCAAAGGGAGGCTCAATGCCGCTAGACACATTATCAGCACACATACTGATAGTGCCAGTAGGAGCGATGCTAAGAAGTAAGCCATTCCTTAGTCCTTCCTTTCTGATCCGAGAGCGTAATTCACGAGGGAGGGTCTTGGCAAAGCCAGAGCGCAGCCAACCTTTGGCGTCAAAATAGGGAAATTGGCCCTTCTTCTTAACTGCACTCACCGAGGTGTGATAGGCCGTGTCACGGATGGTTTCAAGTATCTTGGTTGACCACTCAAGATAGCTAGGGCTTCCATAAGAGTGACCCATGATCTCAAGGGCGTTAGCCATCGCAGTTACGCCGATCCCCATCCTACGTTTGTTCTGCGCCTCTTCGCGTTGCGCTTCCAGCGGGTAGCGCGTGTTATCTATCACGTTGTCGAACGCCCGGCAGGCGGTTGCTACATCGAGGCGGAGTAGGTCCCAGTCGAGGCTATAGCCATTGTCTATGCGCGTTGGAACGTAGTCGTCGCTATTCGCCAGGCTGATTGGCTGCGGATCGATTAGGTATTTGATCAGGTTGAGCGAACCCAACAAGCAGGCTCCATTAGGAGGGAGGGGCTGTTCACCGCATGGATTGGTCGCTCTGATTGTTTCGCAGTAATCCAGAGGATTCATCCTGTTTATCTGGTCAATAAAGAGCACACCTGGCTCTCCCCAATCCCAGTTGCGTTCCATAATCCTGGCCCACACATCCACAGCATGAGCCTCACCGTACCTTCGATCGCCAAAAACCAGAGGATAGGTAGAGCCACGATGCAGAGCGTCAATAAAGCTATCAGTAATAGCCACTGAGACGTTGAAGTTCGTGAGCGTGTTGGAGTCAGCTTTCGCATTGATAAACCTCATTATGTCTGGGTGATCTACTCGTAAAACCCCCATCATGGCCCCGCGTCGATGGCCCGCACTAAGCACTGTAGAGCACATCGCATCCCAACAGCCCATAAAAGAGACAGGGCCAGTAGCGTAGGCTTTAATCCCAAGTCCGCGAATAGGATCACCATAGGGGCGGAGAGTAGAAAAGTCCCAACCGCAACCACCGCCGCTACGAAGAGTAAGCATAGAGCACTTAAGCTCATCCATTATTCCTTCTGATGTGTCAGGGACTAGACCGCCAACGTAACAGTTCATCGCGGTTATTTCGTAAGGGCGACCGACTGCCAGTTGTTGGCGACCTGCCGGCAGGATGCGTTGATATCGGAGGGCATCAAGTAAGTGCCTAAAGTGATTGTCGTCGTCAGCGGCGACGCGGGCGTAGCGGACGCAGTAATCATCGAAAGACTCCCCCTCGCTGCGGTACTTTGTTTCGTGAAGATGCTGCGCATAGGGGGTTTGTGGTCCATACACGGTAGGGCTCCTGGCTGATTGGGGAACATACATCTTAGCTTGCCCCCCGCTCACGTTCAAGAGCCTCAGTCTCACGTTGGCGGAGCCAATCCTCTGTGATCTTTTCTCCAGGAGTTATACATGACTTAGAGCCGAGGTCAGAGCAGCCAGCTTCGATCTGCCTGATGCTCCAGCACATGTCGATGAAGTCTTGTCTGTCAACCGCACATAAAGAGTCTTGTCTATCGTATCTGGGCGCATCCAATCTGATATGCTTCTCGATGGTGCAGGCATCTAGCGCAGCAGCCGCAAGAGGAGCCCATATTCCCTCGGTGTGGTCGCTGTAGCCTACGGATTGGTGGCTCTTAGAGGCTCGACGCCTATTCAGCTCCATGCTAAGCATCGGGATTCGTCTTAACTGTGCTCTTGTAGTCGGCGTCGGGTACTCGGAGACACAATGTAAGAAAGTGTGCCAATAACCTGCAAGGTCCATGTGCATCTGACAGACTTCCTGATCGATGTGCATACCACAACTGATGAGAAGTGGCAGCTTAGTTTCGCACGCCAAGGGAATCAGGTGCCACCCACCAGAGCCGATCTTGACCCTCTCGATAAGTTCCATATCAACGAGCTTGTCGAGCGCCCACTCATCATGCGGCGTACACAGGAATTCCATACCAAGATCTTCACACATACGATAGGCACTGATCATATTTGTACTGTCGAGCCAAGGCAGCTCACGATTAGGTCCTCTCAAACCCCTCTTATACCACTGGGTCTTAAACGTATCGGCACCAGCTGCATGAGCTAGATCGATAAGAGAGTGGAGGCGCTGCCAACTTCCTTCATGGTCAACGCCAGCTTCGGCAATTATCTCTATCATAGTTTGTCCTCCAGATTCGGGTACAACTTGATTTGGACGCCAGCATCGCCGAGCATTTCCTTGGTCAGCATGGGGGGCTCACCCCAGCGATCTAGATGTTCCTCATCTTCTGTAAAGAGTGAAACATGGCGCATAATTCCTGCTTGAATTACAAGCCCAGCACAACGACTACAGCTCATAAAGGGCCAAGTATAGAGAGTAGCACCACGCAGATCTGTGCCACCTAACAGGAGGGCGTTCGCCTCTGCGTGAACGACTCTGATATACTTAGCTTCACGATCCTCATATAGCGCCGGATCGTCGTCGATGCCCATAGGGAAGCCATTATAGCCAAGAGAGAGAACTCGTCTCTCCTTAACAACAACTGCCCCTGCTTTTGTGCTCGGATCTTTCGACCAGCCTGCAATGTGGCAGGCCAGTCCTAAGAAGCGTAGGTCCCATTTGCTGTCCATTTTACCACCTTATTTTGGGTTTGAACAAGTCAGGATTGATCCCTCCGATGTGTGGTCGAATAACTTTGTACATCTGCTCCAGACGCTTGTCTGTAAGCAGGGTTGGTTTGAGCCCGAGTGCGGGCAGTGCGCTGTTTGCGGCCTTATAGTAATGACCCAACTGCTCAATACGGGGGTTATCTATATGAAGGCGCTTAGTTTTGGTCATGTCAGCTATCCTGTCAGCCAATTGTAAGACACTAAACTGCTCAGTGGATTGATTAAACACTCTAAATTCGCCCACCTCGGCAGGGGTTTCGGCCGCAAGAGTTACGCATTCCAAAGTATCAATGATATTCAGATACCCGCGGGTCTGGCTTCCGTCGCCATATACTGTTAGAGGATAGCCGACTGCGGCCTGGCACAAAAACCTATTGATTACTGTGCCGAAGATGGCATCATAGTGGAAGGAGGTATTGTACTCCGGCCGGAGCCACGTCTGGCTGGTGTGCGCTCCATACACTATGCCTTGGTTCAAATCCGTGACGCGAAGGCCCCAAGCTCGGCAGGCAAACTCCAGATTGTGTGAGTCATGCACCTTGGATGCATGATACCAAGAGCCTGGCTTCTTCGGATAGAGCATCCGATCGCTGCGGCCCTTATGCTCGACGTCGAGCCAGCCCTCTTCAATGTCTATATCCGGCGTGCCGTATTCGCCCATAGTTCCAAGCTTAATAATGTGGATTGAGGGATCAACTTCGCGAACCGCCCATATCAGGTTGAGCGTACCTACTATATTGTTCGTCTGCGTTTCAAGACACTTCCTCCTATTCATATGCGAAAAGGGAGCTGATGGCTGCTCTGCATAGTGAATAATAGTGTCAATATTAAACTCTTGTAGAGCGTTGCAGAGATGTTCGTAATCCAAAGCTACATCAATATAAACGTAGTAGATACGAGAAGATTCATTTTTATTCCACGTCTCGACGCGTTGGCTGGCGTAAGGAATGTTCCATAGAGGCTGTACTTCACAATAGCGTTCCCATTGCCTCTTGATAAGATTATCAACCGCCAGAACAGTATGCCCCTCTGAAGCAAGCTTCATACATGTAGGCCATCCAAGATAGCCGTCGGCGCCTAGAACTGCGATCCGCATCCTACGATTCCTTCCTTATACAACAAGCGTGCAAGCATTAGGTCTTCGGGGCCATCTACGTCGATAGCTTCCCAACGTGTTACCTCGATAGGTGCCGACGGCGTAGCGAACATCGTTCCCTGCTCGATCATTTGCTCATATCTGGTGACGACCAAGTTTCCGAAGCGCCAGACATAAGGCTTGTCTTGTTTCCTACCGCATTCGAGGCGATGGATAGGAAAGATGAAGTCCAGGTTGAAGCCTTGCATCTCCCGCTGGTTCATCCAGTGGCAGTTATGCTCCAATGCGGTTACTGACTGAATGCTGGCTGTACGATCGTTCTTGGTCATGCTCAAGACTATTTCGACTGTGCGTCTGCTGACAAAGGGCGACGTGGGCTGAAACAGCCAGACCCATTCGGGCTTATACCCAATGCCTTCGACATAGTTCACGATCAAGTCATTCACGGGGCCGTCATTCAAATGCGGGGGTCGAACGTGAACCTGAAAGCCTTGTCGCCTGGCTTGGTCAAGCAATTCCTCGCTGTCACTCGACACCACGGGGTCTTGCAAACCAAGGAAGCGGCCCGCCTCCGCGGCCCAACGCCACAAAGGCCACTCACCGATAAGCTTCTGGTTCTTCTCGATGATAGTTTCACTGCCTATTCTAGCAGGGACAAAGATAAGATGTTCGCTACCCATCTCCTAGCTCCTTTAAAGCCTG
>CEPX01025283.1_pt1 | contig 13383 bp, 13 predicted proteins | sample 361361 | NCBI WGS metagenome assembly CEPX01 (sample SAMEA2619974, study PRJEB7988) | marine metagenome | biome: marine biome (ENVO:00000447); feature: mesopelagic zone (ENVO:00000213) & marine oxygen minimum zone (ENVO:01000065); material: "saline water (ENVO:00002010), including plankton... | reverse complement strand
GGTGTCGATGGAGGCCGGTAATGGAGAAATAGTCGCGCCAACCGGTTACTATAATACGATAGGCTCATTCACGGATTACTTTGGATTAGCACCAGTGGACACATCTATGCATGGAGTTTTCCTGCACGAGAATTGTTCGCACTTTTCCCCTACGTGGGATGGGGGAGCAGATCTTGGGACTCAAGATTTATACTGGAACAGTTTATATTTAAACAATAACAGTTTGATAATGTCTGGCGTAGGCATGAGTGGTGCTGTACATATCGGATTCGATAACGACCACAACCTTAGAATAAGCGCGCCTAAAATAGGAAACGAAGTAACACTAAGCGGAACACCCGTAACGGGCTATACCCCCAATACCTTGGCCGACCTAAGGCTCTCGGGTGATACAGCGACGGAAGCAACAACATTAAAAGCCACTAGTGAGGGAGAGGTATCTATATCAACCGAAAACGAAGCGGGGGGACAAACAACCCTTTCCAACAGGAGACTCCGGTCTCCGTCGGGGCTCTTCGTTTCTGGGCTAAGAGTAAGCGGTTCTGGCTCGTATTTTGATGTCCATCATAACACAAGCGGTATAGGATATATGACATTCCTCGGTGCGCAGGCCGACATCAATGTAGCCAGTGGCGGGATCGCAGTGGGCAAAACGGACTTGTCTCCTGAAAGAATCAAGTCTGACTCGGGGATTTTTGTTTCTGGGTTAACGGCAAAGTCTTCTACTCTTGGCACATATTTTGACGTACATGATGACGGCGACGCGGCAAACATGACATACTGTGGTCAATTTAATCAATGCGTAGAAGACTTAGGTCAATACAAGAGTACGGGATGGGCACCCGATCCATACGCAATAGGCGAAGGAGGCTCCAGCTTCAAGATTAATATGGCTGGCCCCCCCTTAAAGAAATTCAACTTAGCCTCTCATGCTCACGGGCTTAGTTTGACAAATATAAAGGCGGGGCGCTCAATAACAGTTCAGGTTACTTGCGTGGACGACTTCGCCTTGGGCGAAGGCTATTTCAGGTTTTTAAGCGGCAACAGTATGAATTTTTTAGGAATCGAGCCACACACTCTAAAAATAGGAAAAATGGGGATGCTGACAATAACCGCATACGGCACCGGCGAGAGCTCCTGCGTTTGCCACTGGGCCGAAACAGACTACACGGTGGACTAGATTAATATGTTCGACGGGTTTCATGCACGGAATTGCGCACTCCTTGGAAGCATACCATCAGGAATGTTTTCTGGTGATGGGACTCCTTTACCGGGGCTTGGGAGGGCGGGGGTGGGGACAGTGGACAAATTGGGAGCGCCAATTGATGGCACAAAATTAGTTGGGTACTTTAATCCACATGACACTGGCACTGTTTTCGGGTCGACATACAAGAATCTAGTCTCGGATCAAAGAGATTTAGCCATTTACAACGGGATGTCTTATACCTCCGGGTTTGTCGATGGCCGAGGTTTCTGGAGTGAGACAAGCGGTGACTCAAGCAAGTTAACTCGTTATTTTGAGGCGGATGGAGTAGACGATTTCTTAGGTCCTTTGGAAGCAACAAACTATGGTGACACAGAAACAGGTCTTTATTTGAACTATGAGGGCGCTTGGCACGTGTCCATGTGGGTAAATTTTCCTGAGCAATCTTGGGGGTACAGCGGTAGCGAGATGTTCAGCTGTGGCAGCCAAGGCGGCAATGATTGGGAGGGGTACGTTGCGCGCATGAGGGCAACAGGAATTGAATACGATTTCGCTGAACAGGCTTCGCAAACAACTTCCGCTTCGTACATTAAACCAGTGGAAAAAAATAGATGGTATTTTGTTTCGTTTGAAAACAATGGTGATGTCTCCATTGAGGACGCCACGGATGGATTTACCATAGCAGTGGACGGAAAAGTTCTCCCCCACGCTAGCGTTGCCGGTCCGTATGGGAGAAAAATGAAAACTGACCCCATATATATAGGAGCGTCATACGAGCAATATGAGGTGGACTCGGATGTATTCGAGAGGTCCTATACGCATGCCAGAGCAGGAGCGAAGTTTGGAGAAATTATGGTATACAGTGGTGATATAGGAATTAATAGAATTATACAAAATTTTATGGCAACGAGAGAAACCTATAATAGACACAGCGGAGAAAAAAATCCTTATTTTATAGAGGGCCCGGAGAGCTATGACGGATGGTGATGGCGACATTGAGGACGCCACGGCACATTTTCTTACTAAGGGGCTAAAAAATAATTAGCAAGAATACAATTTAATACCTAAAATAGAAGGAAGAAGATGGATCTAGGCAAAAAAAATAAACAAATATTTGTAAAGCAAATAAGTACATCCGGATGGGAACAGGGCGGAGCTCATACTGATTATGAGAACGTTTTCAAAATAGGGAATCCGGGTGATGGTATTTTTGTCTCCTCGGAGGGAGACAGGTTTATAATCAGCGGAACTTTGCCTGATATTACCGGGATGACAGGCGAGCTCTTCTCCGGCTTTTTAACTTCACTCGGCACGGGTGAAGTCTTCTCTGGCAACATCACAGGAGTAAACCTTTATATTGGGCCCGTCGGAGAAAACACCAAGGGGTCCGGACTATTCGTGAAAAAAGAAGATAACAACCTCTTCTTTAGATCGATAGTGGGTGGTAGCGGTATACAGATTACTGGCTACACAGGAGACTTGGTGATAGACTTCACCGGAAAACCCACACCGACAGGCATTAATATAGGAACCGACGCGTCAGCCACGGGGCTAAGCGGGGTATTCAGGGGCGTAGAGAAAAACGAAGAGGGAGATAGCGTTTTTCAATTTAGAAGTTTGAGCGGCGCGGGAAATGTTATCGTAACGGGTGATACCGGAAAATTGATTATAAGCGGTAATGATCGTGGGGGCGCTGGAGGCGGCGGAGGCGGCGGCGGCGGCGGCTTCACGGGGTTTCATAATTATGATACAGGCCCCACGGGCTTCGAGGCGCACATCAATGCCTACGCATCCGGTGGAATAGGTACCGGAACCGCTCCAACAGGATTTACAGGGAGTTTCGAGCACTCATTTTCTGAAATGAATGTGACCGGAGATATAGTAGAATTTAGCATGTCAGGAATGGCAACCGGCGCAGCAACCACGATAAAAATAACCTGTCCAACCGGCAATAATGTATATTTTAACGAATGGTTTACTTTCGTTGGAGAGAAACCTACCGCTTTTATGTCTGGTAAAACAGGAATATTGGTTTTCACATCGTTTGGCACAGGAATTACCGGGGTAACAGGCCACTACACAGACGGCAGTTACGGATATCCAACCCACCAACCGACCCACCACCCAATGCCAAGCGGAGTACTTGCAGCATACGGAGTACAGGATTAAGGATGCATATAACAGATTGGAAAAGCACTGCTTGGTTACGAGCATTAGGACAGAAGTCTAGCTCAATTGTCGACGACGTTGAATTCAGACCCGGCAAAGTTATATCCAAAAATCTTATTGGGCACTTCGACCCTAACGATAGCGATTCTTACGACGATACTAACGGCGGAGACGTATACGAGAATTTAGTGGCGGGGGGAGAGGATTTGTGTCTTTGGAACATGGATACGGTCCCAGCTGGAGAATCTGGAGCACCAGATTTTGAAGGACCGACGACCACCACCCCGGGATATTTCCCGGGAGATGGATTCGATAATTATATGGATGCATGCGGGGGGGAGTATTCAGACAATTTTGAGCTTCATGCGGGATATGATTTTACCTTAAATGTCTGGGTTCAAGTAGATGCTGCTGCGCTTGGCGAAGGTGGTGATGAATGCCCAAATTATGAAGGCTACATAGGGGTTGGTCCTATGAACAAATATGAGAACGGCGGATGCTGTGTCGGAGTCATAGGGGACTACGCGGCCCTCCCGGGAGGGCAATCCGCCCCGGGTGCGGCAGTCGGCAGGATTGCCCTTTTCGTGGGAGACCCAACTCAATCCGAGATGCCAATGTTTAGTGACCGCCGCTCAATCGGGTCATATGTTCGGGCTGGAGAATGGCATATGTTTTCATTAGTAAAAGAAAGATATAATAATGATTGGTCGAGGGTTACTGTATATTTAGATGGGATTTATCAAAGGCTAATTTCGGGGACGAATTGTCAAGCCGGCACACCGCATTTAGGAGAACTAGTTCCATATGGGGTTATTGGCGGGTGGCAGTCGATAAATGTCATGGCTTTATTGCAAGAGTACGCCGATATGGGAACACCCTCTCCAGCATCAAGGGCTAATTTTGGTCACGTTTTAGTTTACGATAGAGCGCTAAAACACTCAGAATTAAGACAAAACTATTTAGCACTAAATCATATCTATTACCCATGGCGTCAAGGCGGCGCTATTGGCCCAAATCACCCAAATAATTAAAGGAAAATACAATGAGAGAAGACGTAAAATTTGTTATACTAGACGCAGACGATATAGACTATATTGACTTCTCGGAAGTTCTCCAAACTAGTCCAACGTCAATGAGGTATTCCGTTGACCGAAGCAAAACATTTGTAAAATATAAAGGGGAACAGCCCGACTTTATATTTGAAATTACAAATGATTTAATAGGAAAAAAAGAATACTCTCACGAAGAATTTATAAAAATAGTCAACGGACCAGAATGGACACTATAGAAAAATCATCCCCGGAGCCAGTGCTAACACTGGGAGACGTAGTAGTAGGCTTACGCAAACTGAAGGACGGAACGTTTACGCCTAAAAATTCCAAAATTTTTGAATCCGTCCTCAGCGAAGAGAGGTCCCCAATTACAGACAAGTTTATGGTTTGTCTGTATACCGAAGGCGACACGAAAAGTAACGCAAAGCTCCTGAGTAGCGTAGAAGAAAAAATGCTTGGCAAAAAATGGATTTTCTTTGTCGCAGACTACTCGAAAGACGGAGAAGCTTTTGAAGAAATAAGGCGGCACGACACTTCTGCAAGCACGTTTTTTCCAATAGAACTTAAACATTCCGAAGATGAAGCATCTGCTCATAAAGCTATAAATAAAATTGCCGACATATACGAAGAGGAATACCCGTATAAGTTAATTTTCAAAGGGGAGAAAACCTCAGAAACGGACCACAAGATACAGAGTTTTTGTTTCGTTGCCACAAAAGAAGTAAAAGAAGAGTCCGCGGTTTTAATTAAAAGCTTAAGGGCGTTTCATGAAGAACCCATATATATTGTTTGCGATAAGGAAACCGAGTACTTTTTGACTTGTCTGAATTTGGACTTGGATAATGTTTTCTTTAGGGTCGAAATGGATCAAAAGACCTTAGATGCTATAAATGAGAAGTATGAATTCGAAAGAAAAAACGACTACCATCGCCCAGAATGTATCATAAAGAAAATGGACTGCATGAACTACGCGTTAGAGAGTCATGATAATGTGTTCTTCTTAGATAGTGATATGATTGTGCTAGACTCCCTTCAAGAGAAGTTCGATAAAGATATTTTTCTATCTCCGCACTATCACAAGACGGGCTCATCTGACGCGAACAACTCTCTTGATTATGGATTCTTTAATGCGGGATACGTATTTTGTGCGAACAAGGATTTGCCAAGTTTCTGGAAAAACGCCTATGTAAATAATTCTAATTTTTTTGAACAAGAATGCATGAATCAAATATGCGAGAAGTTTGACGTGGGATTTTTTGACAAGAGACACAATATAGGATTTTGGAGGAAAACTTTCAGCTTAAAAATTAAGCCTAAAAGCATTCACGTCCACGCGGTAGAAAACCAAAATTTACAAAAACACTCGAGGCTTAACGGCGAAAATAAAAGATTAAAATCGAAAGCCGTCAAGCTACTAAGCTCCAGTGAAAACAAAAAGCATAAAGAGATACTGGAATTTATAAAACAAATAGATAGCGGGTGGGGAGGAAAGCAAGAGAATTTCAGCTTCAGAGCATCAAACCCCAAGGGAAAAATAAACTTAGGCTCACAAACTGTTTTCGATTCTCACAGGAGTGGTTGGAAATACGCCGTAAGCGCACTAGCTTCCTTGCATAATAATAATGGGGCTATGTTAGACGGGTTCTTGGAGAATAATTTCGCTTGGCACTTGGAGGAGTACAGAAGAGAAAAAAAGATTATACCATACCAACAACCTTGGGTTGGATTTTTCCATAACCCACAAAACATGCCACCTTGGTTTTTCAACAAGTATTCCTTACAAAACATTATCGCGGGAGACGAGTTCCAAGAAAGCCTCAAGCATTGCAAGGGGTTATTCACGTTATCAGAATACCACGCGAAATACCTAAGGGAAACGACGGGTAAAACAGTATGCTCACTTATTCATCCAACAGAAATACCCGAGACTCTTTTCGACTACAATAAATTTTTAAAAAATAAAAACAAACAAATAGTGAACATCGGTTATTGGTTAAGAAAGCTAAACTCTATTTATTCGATACCAATTGTACAAGGTAATCAGTATACCAAGCTGAGGCTAATACCCTATTCTTCCGCCAGACCCTTGGAGATAATAGATGGAATGCTAAAAAAAGAAAAAGCTATATACAATATAGAAATAGAACAAAAATACATAGACAACACAAAGACAAGCAGCTCCCTCTCCAACGAGGACTACGACGAGCTTCTTTCTGAAAATATAGTCTTTCTTGATCTTTATGATTCTAGCGCAAACAACGCGGTAATAGAATGTATGGCGCGTACAACGCCGCTTCTTGTTAATCCATTGCCCGCGGTGAAGGAATACTTAGGCGAGGATTATCCATTTTATTACGACTCACTGGAGGAATGCGCGGAAAAAGCGGAAGACCTTGATTTAGTTAAGGAAGCTCATGAATACCTTAAAGATTGCGAAACTAGAAAAAAATTATCTCAAGAATATTTTAAAAAAGCGTTTGAAGAAAGCGAGGCATACAGTTTACTAAGATGAATGGAGATAAAAGACACGACATGGCAATCCGAAAAAGACTTAGGAAAGATAATTTCCTAGAGTCCGAAGGGATAATTAATGCCCCCAAAAAGTCAGAAGGAAAATTCTGCAAGAATCCTTTCGACCAATTTGAAATTCACCCTAACGGTATGGTATCTGTTTGCTGCATGAGTTGGCTTCCCGAGAAGATAGGAAACGTCAAAGAGAAAAGCGTTAAGGAGGTTTTCAACTCGGAAAAAGCGCAGGAAATAAGAGAAAGCATATTGGATGGCTCTTTCAAATATTGTGACCATAAACTGTGTCCATACATACAGAACGGATCTTTGCCAGACAAGGGAGAGGTTGCAGATCCTCGCCATAAATTGATTATAGAAAACAACCAAACTAAAGACCTCGAGCCAACATTTTATAATCTTTGCTATGATGAGTCTTGTAACCTAAGTTGTCCGAGTTGTAGAAGAAATAAGATTTTTTATTACGAGGGCAAGGTCTACGAGACGAAGAAAAAAATGCAAGACAATATAATAAAACACGTCTTTGGAAAGCCTCATGACAATTATTGCCTTATTAATGTAACTGGCTCGGGAGACCCATTTGGGTCAAAGCTTTTCAGGGAGCTACTATTTAGTATAGATGGGGAAAAATTCCCCAGAGTATTTTTTAATCTACAGACAAACGGGGTAATGTTCACGCCCAAGTATTGGGAAAAGATGAAAAAAATACAAAAAAATATCAACACAGTAATAGTTTCATATGACGCAGGGACGCCGGAAACATACAAGATTACTCGCAGAGGAGGAAACTGGGACAGGCTTCAGGAAAATATGAAATTCCTAAGCTCTTTAAGACAAGAGGGGCTTATTAATGAACTGAAAATAGACTGCGTCGTACAACGCGCCAATTACAGGGAATTAGACAAGCTAATAAAAATAGGACTGGATCTAAAAGTGGACAGGGTATACTTCTCCCTATTGGTTGATTGGGGTACATGGCAGATCAACGAATATGAGCGAAATTGTATTTGGAAAAAAACACATCCAGAATTTGAGGAATTTACAAGAGCCTTGCAGGACCCAATTTTCAATGACCCGATTGTGGACCTAGGAAACTTAACGGAGTATAAAAAATGATTAATAAAATTTTGATGGCAGAGATACCATAGTCGAATTAATAATTCAAAAAAAATGTTAATATTTGAAAAACAAAAATGCTGTTTTATGCCTGTTTGCAAGGTTGCGTCGAGCAGCTTTATTGCTTTTTTTGACAGGGTTATCCTTACTCCTGATAATGAAATTGTTTCAACGCCGCAGCGTATAGTTACGACTCAGCGACGACGAGATATATATATGACACATGGCCTAGGTGGAAAATCACAGGAGTTTCTTGATGATTTTTCTAAAAATAGACATGAGTATTTTATATTTGCTTTCGTAAGGGACCCATTATCTAGGCTTGTTTCCTCATACTTTGAGCTTCTTAAAAGACTAAAGCACAAAAACAATGAGCGTAAGGGGCTACCTTGGGCGGAGATACGAGACATCGCAACAGATAACGGCAAACACGAATTAGACTTTGAAAGATTCGTCGACTTCGTTGTGAACAAGGAAAAAGATTTTACAGATTATATAAACTACCATTGGAGACCTCAGCATGTAATACTAAACAAAATTCTAAATAACCCACGAATTAAATCAATTTTTAAAGATGATGAATTGTATGACTTTATTGGGCATCTCGAAAATTTCGACGAAGACCTAAAAATAGTCTTAAACAGAACTAAAATAAAATATAAAGAATTTCCATGGTTACTTAAGTCTCCCGCCTATGATTACAAAAATTTTTACAATGATAAAGTATTAAATATGGCTTATGGACATTATGAGAAAGATTTTAATTTACTAGGCTATGAAAAACAATAACGAAGAAAAAGAAAAGGTTTACTGCACCCGTCCATTCGATCACGCGCAACCAATGGACAACGGGGAAATTATGCCCTGTTGTCCTGCGTGGGTTGACGACTATTCGCTTGGCAATATCAATAAGGAGTCTTATGAAGAAATTTGGAATGGGGAAAAGGCTCAAAAACTTAGAGGATCTATACTAGACGGATCTTTTAAGTATTGTAACGCTAAGTCTTGTCAGCATATGACCGCTAAAACATTCTGTGTGGGAACCCTAGAGCAACTAAAAGAAAGAAAAGTGGATGGTCAAATATTGAGAGACATAGAAATCGGTAAGACGATCCTAGATCATGGACCTCATGAAGTGCAATTTGCACATGATAGATCATGCAATCTATCCTGCCCATCATGCAGAAGAAGCGTAATAATGGTAGCGGGGGAGAAGCAAAAAGAACTCCTCAAAATCCAAGACAAACTTCAGGCGGATTTTCTTAAAGATTCGACTAGGCTTTTTGTGACTGGTTCCGGAGACGCTTTCGCAAGCCCAATTTTTAGAAAATTTTTGAGTACTTTGGTCGAAGAGCAGGCTCCAAAATTGCAACACATAAACATTTTATCAAACGGCTTATTGCTTAATAAGTATTGGCATACCCTTAGCGACTTTGCAAAAGAAAAAATCGAATACATTAGCATATCTATAGACGCAGCTACGCCTGAGACTTATTCTGTTAATAGGAGAGGAGGGGATTGGAATTTATTGCATGAAAACTTGGAATTCATTCGCGCATTAAGGTTAGATGGCCACATCAAGGGGTTCCAAATTAGTTTCGTTACGCAGGAGAATAATTTTCATGAATTAAAAGATTTTATATTGATGGGTGAAAAATATAACGTAGACGCCGTTCAATTACAGATTATTGAGCCGAATTTTATTAGGGACTTGGGGTACGGAGATTACCTTAAAGAATGGAAAGAAAAAGCGGTTCATGAGAAGACCCATCCACGACATGAAGAATTAATGGAAATAATAATGAGTGATTTCTTTGATCCATATATAGATAGATATAACGGCAAAGCTCCCGCTGCTGGCAAAGCTCCCGCCGGAACAGCTGTTGCTATGGGCATCTTGGGAAGCTTGCGGGAGGGGATAGATGTTTCTCAATATGATCAACTACTTATAGAAGAAAAAGAACTCAATAAAGAAAAAGAAAAAATAAGAAAAGCCGAAGAGAAAAAGAAAAAAGCAGAGGAAGAGAGAAAAAGAATTAAAGATGGATTAAAATTAGTTGAAAAAGGTTTACTAAAAGACGTATGGTATAAAAATGAGATACATTTCATTAGCTCAGAGAACCTAAGAAAAGAAAACGGAACTGACGTTGCTGAATTACCAACCAAAGAAACGGTCACGTGGAATAAAAACGAAGAAAAATGGATAAAATACCATGCCCATTAATAGGGAAAAGGAACTCCTCTTTATTCATGTCCCTAAAACCGGCGGAACAAAGATAGAAGAAATTCTGGGTATGAAATATGCGGGGGATAACCCCGATATCTCAGGTGAAAAATTATATGGCTTCGTAAGAATTCATCCTCATGGGGCCTTGCTGTTGGACGGCTCAGTGGCCCCACACGATGAGCTTTATGAGTTGCAGCACTTAACACACAAACAGATATTAGACCATAAGTTCGTCGATAAAAAACTATTTGACAGGTGCTATAAGTTTGCTTTTGTCAGAAACCCATTCGACAAAGTCGTATCTGAATTTTTTTGGTTAGGATATAAATATTTTTCTAGATTCGAATATTTCGTGGAATTCCTATATAAAAACAAAGCTGTCGGCAATAACCCCTCTGCGACATGGGGGCCAGATATGCGTAACTCAGATTATTTTGATCGTTCTTTTGATTGGTTTTTGACTTATTGTCATTATAAACCGCAACACGAGTTTATTTGTGACGAGAAGGGCGACTTGATCATTGACTTCCTAGGCAGGTTCGAAGATTTTCAAGAAGATCTGTCTACCCTTTTAGATTACTTGGTGGAAGCAAACCGCATAAAAGCATACGATAAGGACTCTGTGCTCAAGAAAACGAATTCTACGAACCACAAAAAGTATACCACTTATTACAACGCAAAAACAAAAAATATGATTAAATCCATATATAAAAGAGATTTCGAAATGTTTGGTTACGAATAAGTGTAAATAGGAGCATGGCGGGTTTTCCAGACACCAAACTATTTCTTATTACCAAATGCAGCGTAGAATACGACGGTTCACCACAGACCGAAACATGTTCGCAGCGTGGCGGCGAGCATCTGCACCCCAACGGGGCATGGTGGGCCCTAACAAGAGACAAAAGAGCGCAAACAAGACGAAGAAAAATAGACTCATTGGGGTCAGTAAGGTACGATCAATCCGGAAGAAGGGTCTCTGACGGTAAATTTCCACATTTTACAGAACAATGGATCAGTAGCTGAATTTCCAGTGTAATGTTAACTGTATGAAAGCCGTAGATATTGCAGATGAAATCCACAGAGAACTAGGGAGCCCAACCGACCTAGGCATAGCCGCCATATCATTTTGGGTTCGCGCCAACGTCGGCGCACTAAACAACCTTTTGAACACAGATTACGAAATTAGTCAATCCTCATACGAAATATTGCAGGACAGCAATGGTCCCTCTGAAGGAACCGCAATAGGAATTAACGAAGTAGCCGTACTCAAAAAAATGTATGAGATACATTTCTATGACGTTAAACTGCGAGCCGTACTGGCTGCGGCCACCAGCGATGCTGTTATTGCCCTGTCTTCTGACGGGTCATCGATCAGGAAAGTAAATAAAAACGAGCAAGCTAAGATTTATGCCAACGCAAGAAATACAATTAAATTTGACCTTGAAAAAATGATATCCGCTTACAGGAGCAACGACATTCAGCCATTGCAGGTTGCAGGCGATGACGATGAGTCCGCATACATACTCCCGAATAGAGAATATATAAGAATCACGAAGTACTAAAATGCCAAGCCTAGTATCATCAACCGAAATCAGCTCGTTCACGGGTGACTTTCAAGATTTGTTTGACACCTTTAAGAGGTTAATAACGGTGCATAAGACGCCCAAAAGGATAATAAAGCAAATCAACACCGATTTTTTACATGGCTATGGTGAGCCTGCCGATCAGGTCAATTATACATATAGTCCAGTATCTCAAGATTTTGATTGTATGGTGCTGTATAAAGATAGGCAAGACGCCGGCGAAATAAGCGAAACGAATTTAACTTATTTTGCTGGAGACGTAAGAATAAAAGTCGATCAAGATACTAGAGATTACATAAAGGATGGAAAAACAGAAAAAATCGTAATAGACGGAAAAGACTTCCAACTAATGACTGAGGAATCTGTAAAGTATTTTTTTGGGATAAAGCTTTTTGTTTTTCACCTACAATTTACCTCGTAACAATGAAAATAAACCCCACAAGAATTAGAAAAAAGCTGCTAAGGAACATGAACAAGGTTCCCCCAAAGGTAAGATTAGACGCGCAGAGGAAGTTTAATCGAGCAAAGGCGGAAATGATAAATGAGTTCGAATCTCATGCAGTCACGCGAGAAATAGAGGCTGGCCCAGAAGGAAAAAATAGTTCGGGTACTCTTGGGGGGTATGGAAATTTATTCAGTTTTATAGGGTTCTATCAGGGAGCAACCCCCATAGAGACATTAAGGAGCCTGTTGAACAGTTATAAAATTGACATAACCAAGCCGCACATAATCAAAAGGAACATTGGCGTGGATTTTCGGTTTAGAATAGAGGGCCCCTCTATAGAGCAAATTGAGGCAGCAACATATTTAAATTGGTTGGGTAAAAGCTGGGTAAGAGGCGTAGAAAGAGGAATGAGCGGAATAGGAAATTATTTAGCCTCGATGGGGGCAACTAGCAGTCGATCTGGAGGGGGCATACAGGCGACCCAAAAGATGAGGGGAGGAGCATACAGACCCACTAAATACGTAAGCTCTTTGATGAGAACATTTTTTCTAAGGCTTGGGCGATGAAGGTACAATTTGACAATAGAGTAATGTCCAGCTTTTTACTGTGGTTTGACCATACCCTACTTAAGGAGGGAGAGGCGTTTACAAATACCTCTAGTTGGTTTTACCCTGTGGAAAATCTACACACCAACCTTTATACATATGGGGCTCCATTTAAGCAGTTCGTTAGCGATGAGTCAATAACGGGGGCCGGATCTGCCCAAGTCAACTACCCCGTACAGATCCCCACGGGGGTTTACTTGGATGGGGTTCAACTAGGCACTGGGACAAGCGGCTTTAGCGGTATAAACTACGAACAGGGCCAAGTTTATTTCGGCACACAAATAACAACCCCCGAAACCAGATTAAGTGGTAATTATGCCGTAAAGGACTTTAATGTATATTTAACCAACGAACCAGAAGAAAAACTCCTATTTGAAACAAAATTCAATTTACGGCCAAAAACCACGGAAACACAGACGGGGCTAGCGTCAAATTCAATAACTTACCCCGCTATTT
>CEPX01197985.1_pt1 | contig 13385 bp, 13 predicted proteins | sample 361361 | NCBI WGS metagenome assembly CEPX01 (sample SAMEA2619974, study PRJEB7988) | marine metagenome | biome: marine biome (ENVO:00000447); feature: mesopelagic zone (ENVO:00000213) & marine oxygen minimum zone (ENVO:01000065); material: "saline water (ENVO:00002010), including plankton... | reverse complement strand
TTCGCCTATATCGAATATTATCTGCACTATCGTGATGTCCATCTTCATAGAAGATGGTAGCATTTCTTAGATAAAGCCAAAAGCGAATATTCTCTGAATGTTCTGAGGTTATTGCTACAGGAATTTCTTTAATATTAAAGAATTCTAATGGTTCTAGCATAATATTATCTAATCGTTTAATTTTGGTCATTTTAGTTGAATTAGTTCGTTATTATATTTAAATCTTGCTATTTTAACTACTAATCAGTGATATTAAAGGAAGCCTAATTAACCCGTATAAAGAAGCCAATAATTTATGAATGTGAGAGCATCGTGATGGAACAAGTTCGAACTGCATAATGCAGCCTTGTGCTGATGAAAACGTCATACAAGGTCGAGCAAGGCGAGGTTTTTCTCCTCGAGATTTTTTCCCTCAGAAAGATTTTTCGGCAACCCTTGAAAAATCTTTTTAGAGCTGGAAAAAATCTCAGAGCTGAGGAAAACTTAGGAATTTTGCATAGCAAAATTTAACAGTTTGGGGCGTTAAGAATAAGTTAGTTGTGCGACGTTTTCTATCCATAGCAGTTTAATTGAGCCTTAACTGACAACTCTGTTAGTTATCTTTTTACTGCAACATTATTACAAAGAGGCACGTTATCAATTACTGCGGAGCAGAGTATATTTTTTAGGAATCGGAGGCGTTTAGAGGAATATTTATAAATCAAGACTATTACTATAGATTAAATAAAATGGAACTAAAAGAATCTGAGACAGTTGAACTAAAGAAATCAACATCAGAACTGAAAGAAGGAATCATTTCAATAGTTGCTATACTAAACAAACATTCTTCTGGGGTTTTATTATTTGGGATTGATCCAAAAGGAAAAGTTGTAGGCCAACAGGTTTCTGAGACAACAATAAGAAACATTTCACAAAAGATCTCTAATTCTATAGAGCCTAAGATATTTCCTGAGATAAAGAAAAAAGAAATTGAAGGAAAAGATTGTATTGCTGTTTATTTTAAAGGATATGAGCCAATTTACTATATGGATGCAAAAGCATACATTAGAGTTGGTGATGAAGATAGAAGAATGTCAGCAAAGGAGATAGAAAAAAGAGTATTGTCAAAGAGCAGCATTAGGTGGGATGCCAAGGTTTCTGAAAGAAATTTAAGAGATATTAATGAAGCTATTCTAAGGAAATATATTGAAGAAGCTAGACGGGTGGGCAGGATTAGTTTTGGATATAGCAATAAGAAAACTGTTCTAAACAAGCTAGAGTTAATAAAAGGAAATAAGTTACTAAATGCAGCCCAAATCTTATTTTGTGACAATAGTTCATTAGAAGTACAATTAGCTATTTTTGCAAGCACAGATAAGACTACATTTTTAGATATAAAAGATAAAACAAGTAATCTCTTTGGATTATTAGATTTCTCTGAATCTTATATTAAAGAACATATTAATTGGAAAGCTGATCTTTCAACAAGCACAAGAAAAGAAATCCCTGAGATACCTATTAGAGCAATTACAGAAGCACTTGTTAATTCTTTTTGTCATAGAGATTATACAGCTCCAGAAAGTAATAAGATTGCTATATATAAAGATAGGATTGAGATTTGGAATCCAGGAGATTTTCCAGAACAATTTAGGCCTGAAGATTTTATTAAGAAAGATTTGCCTTCTATTTTACGTAATCCAAAAATAGCTAAGATTCTATATTACAATAAGAAGATAGAGAAATGGGGGACAGGTATAAAGAGGATTTACGAAGAATGCAAGGAAAATAGTGTTAATGTTGATTTTAAAACTATGAAATATGGTTTTAAGGTAATATTTTACAGGAAACCAATCCGACAGAAATCCGAAGCAATTCCGAAGCAAATCCTTAGTAAATCCGAAGCAGATGAAAGGCAAAGATGGATATTAGAATACTTAAATAAAAATATTAGGATAAAAGCAAAAGATATAGAATCTTACTTTTCTATTCATAGAGATACTGCTGTTGAGGATTTAAATAAGCTAGTGAAAGATAATAAGATAATTAAAAAAGGAGCAGGGAGGAATATTTGGTACGAATTAAAGAGGAAATGATATTGGGGATGGTTATATGTGTTAACCTTTTTTAAAAAAACAATTTTTATGAAAGCTTGTTAGATTACTATTCAAATCAGATTCATACTAATCTAATTGTAAATGAATTCCAGAGAAAGATTTATAAATACTAAAACTTAGAAAAAGAAACATGAAAAGAAATAGACTTAAATTATATATTTTCTTCGCAATATTAATTCTCATATCATTTTCTGGATGTAAATGAGCTATTAAAAACCTCACAAAAAATTGCAATAGAAATGATTTATGTAACGAAGGATTTATTTGTGTATTATCCAAAGAGGAGGTTTATAATAATGTTTATAGTTACTCATCACCAAATCATTGCAGGGAAAAAAAATCAATAGTAGATTGTATTTCATATTATTTATCAGATTCACAAAAAAAAGAAGATTGCTATATTGAATTTTTTAGCAAACAAGATGGTTTACAGCTATGCGACGAATTAATCAATTTTACAATACCTGCGGATTTTATTCGTAGAACTTCAATATTAAGATGGTATCAGAGAGATAATTTACACTTTAACTCAGAGTGTTACTATAAATTTGCGCTGTATAATAATGAAAACACCATATGTAGCAAAATAAAAAGTACTTCATGGAGGGACCAATGCTTTCTATACTTTGGAAAAAAAGAATCTAATCCTGATTTCTGTGAATCAATTGAAGATGATCATTCAAAAACGAAATGTTTTAAGAATTTGTCAGATACTTATAAGAATGAAGCTATATGTAATGAGATTGATAATAACAAAGCAAAATCATCCTGTTTTTTAGAGAAAGCAATTAAAACAAATAATTCAAAACTATGTTCAGAAATACCTAATAAAGAAACTAAAGTAGCATGTTATTATGAAGTTGGAAAAAAAACAAAAAATCTTACACTTTGTGAACTTGGTAGAAATTTAGATTCTTCTTTTTCAATGCATAAAGAATCGTGCTATAGTGCAGTAGCTATATACCTTAATGATCCAACTATTTGCTCAAAATTAGACGATGAAGTTGAAATATTTTTCTGTTATGGCCAAGTCGGAGAAAAAACACTTAATTTGTCTGTATGCGACATGAGCAAAGATATCGAAACCGGAAAAGCCTATAAATCCAGCTGCTATGATACAGTAGGTTCCAAATCACCTGAATATAATTATAATATAACATTTTGCGATGAAATTGCAGAAAAAAATTATAGAGATTTATGTTACACCAGGATAGCTTATATTATCATGAATGTTGATGAACAATTTTGTGATAGGATAGAATATTATTATAGAAGGCAAGACTGTTTATCCTATTCTAATGCTCTTTATAAGAAAGAATGTGATAACATTGAAGAGTTTGATTTTGATAATTATTATTATACATACCAACATTATGACCAAAATGGCGAAAGAAGAACAACATGTTATAAATTTGCAAAATAGCAAGCATAGAATAAAAAGGAGATTAAACAGAGATAGCAGTATCTTCCTTTTATTAGTATTAATCTCTCTCCTATTAATAAGCTGCTCCAAACAGGAGCAATCCCATATAATGGACAATAAATTTTCTGAACCCATTGAAGGCCTCTGTCAGTCAGGATATAAACTAATTACCATCCTACATTGGGAAGGTTTAGAGGGCTCCCCTGAAATACTCAAATACTCTTGTATTAACCAAACTACCATCAAAGACTGTATATTCTCAGATATTGATGAGGAAAGAAAAAAATGTTACAAAGATTTCCTTGAAACTTCAAACGATATAAAAAGATGCGATTCCATTGCTAATATCGACTTATCAATGATGGAATTTATCAAGGAGATAGGAAGATGGAGAAGAGAAGATCTCTATATCTCAGAATGCAAAGGTGCATATGCAGTAAAATTTGATAATGTGGAATCATGTGGAGAGATAAATATGACTTATTTAAAGGCAGACTGCTATTCATATTTTGGCAAGAAATTATTAAATCCAGAGTATTGTTATAAGGCAACTGGTGAATATGACAATTATGATAGAGATTCTTGTTTAAATTATATTGCTGATAAAACAAATACTTCTGAATCATGTAAAGTTCACCAAGATAAAGAACAGAGAGCACAATGTTTATACAATTATGCGATAGATACAAGTAACCTTAGTATCTGCTATGGGATCAATGAGGATTATGAACCAAAAAGGAAAGAATGGAGATCTTATTGTTTTGAGCGCTTTGGGATAGAACAGCACAACCTTTCATTATGCACTGAAGCTAAAAACTTTAATAGCATAGAGTTTGGCAATCATAGAGCTTCCTGTTATTATAGCGTTGCAACACATTACGGTAATTCTAGTATTTGTGATACGATGGACATAACATCCCACAAAAATCAGTGTTATTATAAGATAGCCTTAAACACGAATAATATCAACCTATGTAAGAAAGCAAATCATTTAGTTCCAAAGGACTCTCATGATTATGTAAACTCATGCATTAATAAGATAGCAATTAAAAAACGTAATATATCAATATGTGATGAAATAAGGAAAACTTCCATCCTTAGAGAGGATTGTAGAAGGAAGATTTCTTGATTAACTGAAATATTATTTATTATCATTTTCTAAATCCAATAAATCTTTCATATTAGTGCCTCTTTGTTTTTAAGATAATGTTGCTTCTATCCTTTAATCCTTTCAATAAACCTATATATCATCCTTGCTATCTCATCAATTTCTTTCTGTAAGGGCTGGAAGTCCTTTACTAAGAGATACTTAAGCTCTTTGCTTAATAGCAGGAGGTTCTCTGCTTCCTTTAAGCTTCCGTAGGATTGGTGGAGGAAGCGGATAAAGTCCCGAGCAGTATGCCTGGAAGCTCCTTCTGCTATGTTGGTGGAAATTGATGTGGCAGCTCTCCTGATTTGAGCTGTTAAGTTATATTTCTCAGATTTGGGGAATTTGGCTGTTATTTTGTAGACTTTGAGTGCTAACTCAAAGCTACGTTTCCAAATTCTCAATTGCTTATAGTTTTGTGCCATTTTTTTACCTCTGAAACCTTCTCTTTGGAAGATTTCTATAAAGTGCCTTGCTTGAGGAAAGCCTTACAAAGATTTTTGAAGTAGAGGAGTGAAAAAAGGCCAAAATAAGCAACTTTTGGAATCTGAGAAATATGTGCTCAAACAGGAGAGTGTTTATTGAGAGGTCTGATAACTGTTAACAAGGCTCAATTAAACTGCGTTAAGTATCGTTATAGTTCTGTAATTAATACATCGTTAGCCCCAAACTGTTACGGAGTAGAGCTATGCTCGTACGGAGCCGCCTTGCATTCCTTGTACGACCCCGTTAGGGACAATCCGAAGGATTGGCTTTTTACCCTGCCGTCTTTTTTAGCTCTGATAACTGATAAACTTTCTTTAGCAGCTATCAGCTACTTACACAGTAAGCTAGTGCCTGTCGTTTTTGTTAATTTGTGGAGCTTTTTGGTTCTGTGGAACTTAATACAAAAACGTAGGTCGGAACAAACGATAGGTTGGGTCGGTTAGGAGTGTTAAGTGAAGCCGTACAATGTTGGGCTACATTGTGCGAAAGGCAAGCGTGAAGAAAAAGCGGGAACCTTACTGATAACAAAAACTCTGGACTCAGGACACAGGACTGAGGACACATACTATACTTAGTTATCAGTATTGAGTTTACAGTTATCAGTAAGGCAGGGTAAAAAGGTCGCACAAGGTGTCTTGTGCGACGTTTCAGGAAGATTTATATAAGATTTCTACTAAAAAAGGAGGGTTTTTAGGTAAAATAGGGGCAAAAAAGAGACATTTTAAGATTATTAAAAGTTTTAATCAAAAGCAATATCTTTTAGCATGCATAAAATGGATGATATTTTAAAAAAGTTGGAAATAGAATTAAGGATAAGGGCTTTTAGTAAGAACACTATAAGAAATTATATTGCATATAATCAAAGATTTCTTGATTTTGTTAAGAAAAAGCCTGAAGAAATTGTAGAAGACGATGTAAAGGAGTATTTAGCATTTTTACTTAGTGAGAAAAACCATAGACCTGCTTCTGTTAATTTAATGCTCAGTTCTCTAAAATTCCTATATAAGAAAATACTTAAAAAAAATATTTTTGATGAGATAGATACACCAAAGGCTGAGAAAAAGATTCCAACAGTACTTTCAAAAGAAGATATAAAGTCGATGTTAGATTCCACACAGAATTTAAAGCACAAAGTTTTGATCGAATTTCTTTATTCTTCAGGCTCTAGAGTAAGTGAATGTGTAAATATTAAGATAGATGACCTGGATTTGCATGAGAAAATGGGCACTATAAGGGCTGGGAAGGGCAAGAAAGACAGGCATATAATACTATCAGAGCAGCTTGTAGAGGATATTAGAGAGTATCTTCCTGGTAGATCTGATGATAACCCATATGTGTTCAGCATAAGGGATACACACATTACAATCAGGCAGGCTCAGAGGATCGTTAAAGAGGCTTCTAAGAGGGCTGGAGTCAAGAAAAGGGTGTTTTGCCATGCTTTGAGAAGCAGTTTTGCCACGCATTTGCTTGATTCTGGCGTAGATATCAGAGTAATCCAGGAACTTTTGGGACATTCTGACCTGTCAACTACGCAGAGATATACAAAAGTAAGTAGAGAGCAACTTAAAAAAGTGAAAAGCCCTTTGGATAATTTGTAACTAAAACTTTTAAGTTTTGATTAAAGATTAAGGCTATGTTGAAATTGTATAACTTTCAATTTTTGCTTAAAACTTTTAGTTCAAATATTAATATGTTTTCTAACCTATATTTTATAGCACCTATATTTGCCGGCAGTTTTTATGAGCTAAAACTTTTAGGTTTTGATTATAAGTTTTGAGGTGTTGTGTTAACTAAATCTTTCTGTTTTTGCTTAAAACTTTTAATGGGATAATTTTGCAGAAATCGCCTCATCAATTTTTACAATATTCTCTTTTGCCTGGATGCTTTTGAAGTTAGAGTCTAATTTTATGGATACTTTATTGTTTGCATACTTCTTAATGATAGGTATGCCTTTTTCGATAAGGTTGGTTATGTAGTTCATAACCAGATCCTCACTTAATGCCAGGGATCTTGCTATCTCTTTGTATGTTAAATAGCCTTTTTCTTCGCCTTTTGTGTATAGAATAAGGAAAACTTCTTTCTCATTCTTGGTTAAAGGGGATATTTTGTAGTCTGCTTTTGGATGGCTTATGCCCAGAAACATGGTTATTTCATCTATTCTCTCTTTTAGCTTCTCTATCTTAGAGTCAAGCTCGCATAGATACTCATAGTTTGTCTGTATTTCGTTCGTATTCTGGTTAACAGAGGTCAAATGCTCGTCGAGCTCTTCTTTTATCTCTTTCAGGCCAGAGCTTATATGTCTTTTTACGAGTTCCTCACTTTTTTTGTTGAAAAACATTGTAAATGTCCCCTTAAAGGGCATAGAATTATGTGGCAGAAGTCGTATAAAAACTTTTGTATTCGCAAATAATTAGGTTTGTTTGCTTAGTTTGTAGTAGAACTGTTTTTCTTTCCCGGAATTTGCTGCGCCTATTGAGTTAGACTGCTCTAATTCAAGCAGAAGCCTGTAAAACGTGCTTTTTGAGCATAGGGATTGCTCTTCTACAATCATTTTCTTTAGCTGGGATGCTGTAATCTTGTCGTATTTCTTGATCATCCTGAAAATAAGGTTCTTGATGTAGTCTTTGGACTTTTTGCTGATGTCTTTTAGGATTGCTTTCTTGAGGTTGTTTTTTTTGCCTGCATCTTTACCTTCTATATTGTCTATCCTTAGGGAAATGTTGTCCACCCTTGACATTACTGAGCCTATTTTGTCTATGACTGAGCTGTCAGTAGCGGGGAGTGTGTCCACTTTTGATTTTAGGTTCATAATCTGAGCCTGAATATCATTGAAGGATGAGTATAGCTTTATTAGCCTGCCGGCATCTGTGTTCCTGGGTATTTCATTGAATTTGTTTTCTAAGGTTTTGATTGAGTTTTCGATTGCGGTGTTTTTTTGATACAGGTAATTTAGCCACATGTTTATGTTGGTTATGTCCTGCTTGACACCGGAGAATGAGCTGATCAATCTGTTGTTCATGTCCCTTAATCTTTTTTCAGATGTTTTTTTTCTTAAGAACCATATCATATTGTAGTAAAAGCTTCTTTTCTTTATAAATTTTTCTTTTTTGGGACAAAAATGGGACAGTTTTGGGACAATTATGGGACAATCTCCTGTCGGTGAAGTGTTGTTTTTTGGGACAATGCTGGGATTGTCTCAGGAACATGTTGGGACAAACTTTTGGGAACACTTTTTGGTAACTTTTTGAGAAGATTTTGTGAAAAAAAGAAAGGTATATTAATCAAGAAGATTTTTTATTGTTTAGTTTTTGTTTTGAAAATGAATAAAAAAATGTCAAAGTCAGGCCTGGGAATTGTTTTGTCTAAGCTGAAAAAGTTTGAGAATCCTGAGGTGAGAGCGGAGCAGTATCCAATGGATTCTGAGATAGGTGCTGAGGTTTTGTGGAATGCCTTTTTGATGGGGGATATTAAGGGAAAAGTGATAGTTGATTTGGGCTGCGGCACCGGTATTTTGGGTATTGGAGCGCTTTTTTTGGGGGCAAAACGGGTTTTTTTGGTGGATAATGATGAAAATGCGCTAAAAATAGCGAAAAATAACCTTTTTTTGGCAAAAAGTGAGAGTTCGTTTAGGAAAAAAGGGGTTTTTTTGGAGAAAGATGTTAAAGAGTTCAGGGAGAAGTGCGATGTTGTGCTTCAGAACCCTCCTTTTGGGGTTAAAAGTAAGGGGGCTGATAAGGCTTTTCTTGAGGCTGCGTTTAGAATCACTAAGGTTGTTTATTCTTTTCATAAGCTTAATACTCAAGAATTTATAGAAAACTTTGCAGAAAGTGAGGGTTTTAATGTAACGCATCTCTGGAGGTTTGATTTTCCTATTAAGTCCAGCATGTTTTTTCATAAGAAGAGGATATACAGGTTTAAGGTGGGATGCTGGAGGTTTGTGAAGGGGGACTAATCTTTACAGAATATTCTTTTCTGTTTCTTCTAGTTTATCTATGCTTATAAAGTCAAGCTTACTGAGCTCTTTGTTTATCAACAAAGGCAGCTTTTTATACTCTGTTTTGTCTATGAGTTTTCTGCATAACTTAACCTTTTCAATCTCCATCTGCCTGAAGTTTGTTTGTTTAGGTTTTTCAGCTAATTTTATGCTGTTTTTAAGCCTGTTTTTGGCTAGGATTTCATCAGTTATAGATGATTCGTCTAGTATGAGCTTGCCTATTACATCCTTGTATTTCCTGTATTTTTGCTTGTTTAGAGGGTCTTCCTTATAACCCGCAATGCATCTGCGTGAACTGTCTATATAGGCTTTATAACCCTCTTTTTGGGGGTTTGAGAGGATCCAGTAGGGGAAGAGCCTGCAGTTTAACGGCCTTGCTTTGTAGATAGAGCATTTTCCATTAATCCTGAACCTACAAGGCATGTTAAGGCCTAAATCCAGGTCGTATAACAGGGGCTTGTCAGGGTTGGCAAAAGGAATTATCGCTATATGGCCCCAGAACAGCTTATCAAAGCCTGTCTGTAAGAAAGCTGTGATTCTTTGTATATCCCCCAGTGTAAGATTGACGGGGGCTGTTACATCTGAGCAGCATAAACCGCAGTGTTTGCATTGGAATTTCATAGCAAAAAGCTCTTAAAACCTTCTAATTTAGCGAAAGGTTTATATAGGGAAACCTCTTTTTATATATAAATTTATTGTCTTTATTAGCTTATCATAAAAACTTGGGGGTCTTTTTGTTGTATAATCGTCGGTATTAGTTTCCTGGTGAATTTAAAATGACTTATGTTAAAAAGTGCCCTGAATGTGGAAGTATTAACTTATTCTTTAATAGAGAGAAAGGCGAGATAATCTGTAAGGATTGCGGTCTTGTTATAGAAGACAAAATGGTGGATTTCACCCAGGAATGGCGTGAGTTTGATTCTGAAGATGGGGAGAGAAAAAGGAGAACAGGAGCCCCTATGACGTATACACAGTTTGATCAGGGCATGGGCACTGATGTTGGAAGGAAATCTGAGTTGTATGGCCTTGGAAGCAAGGACAGGAGCAAATTCTTTAGGTTAAGGAAATGGCAGTATAGGATAAGCACTGCTATTGAGAGGAACCTTAAGCTTGCTTTGGCTGAGATGAAAAGAGTTGCTTCTTATCTTAAGCTGCCTAAGAGCGTTGAAGAAGAAAGCGCTAGAATATATACCTTAGCTGTCCAGAAAGGGCTTGTTAGGGGGCGTTCAATGGAAAGCGTTGTTGCAGGAGCATTGTATGCTGCATGCAGAAGGCATGAAGTGCCTAGAACACTTGATGAGCTTTCTGAGGCTTCAGGAATAGAGAAGAAAGAGATCGGAAGAACCTATAGGTTTGTTACAAGAGAGCTGGGCATTACAATACTACCAAGCAATCCAGCTGATTATATTGCAAGGTTTGCATCTTCACTTAAGCTATCAGCTGATACACAGACAAAAGCTATTGAGATATTGGATAAGGCGCAAAGGGCTGAGTTAACAAGCGGAAGAGGGCCTACAGGCATTGCTGCTGCCTCTTTGTATGTTTCTGCTCTTGTGCATGGTGAGAAGAGAACACAGAGAGAGGTTGCTGATGTTGCCGGCGTTACAGAGGTCACTATCAGGAACAGGTACAAGGAGCTGCTTGAGAAGCTGGATCTTGAGAAGGATATTAAGAAGGTTAAGAAGAGGAAGAAGAAGTAATTCTAAAACCTATAAAGCTTTTCTTTGAAATCAACAATCCTATTATTCTTTATTTCTATACCTTCTTCTCTTAACAGGTCTTCTTTTTTGTAGACTTTGCTTGAGAATTCGCCAAGCTCTCCATTACTTTTAACAACCCTATGGCAAGGAATTATGATGGGCGTAGGATTGTTTTTCAGGGCTGTTCCTACAGCCCTGTAAGCCTTTGTGCCAAGCTTTTCTGCCAGGATCTTATAGGTGGTTATGTTACCTTTTGGTATCCCGGAAGTAAGCTTTAAGACCTTATTCCGGAGATTGTTCATTTGGCTGGGTTTCAGCAGGTTGGAGTACCTGATTCAACAGTATAGCATCAGCAGCATAGTTGTACATCACAAGCCTGTTGTCAGGGTAGGTGATGATAAATGAGCCTATATACGATTCATCAATATCAGCTATCTGCTGCTGTAATACAGCCAAGTTTTCCTGTTTAACAATGACCATGTTAAAGGGCTTTACATCTTTATATTGCTCCATTTCTTCATGAGCTGTAAGCTTTGTAAGCAAATCCTGGGGCACTGTTTCAAACATTATAGAGTCAAGTATCATATCATTTGTATAATCATATAATATTACTAAATCCTCGTAACTGACTATATAATTGCCTATCTGAGTTTCATCCAGGCCGTTTATCTGCTGCTGCAGATTGTTAAGGTTCTGCTGGGTTATTTTGACTACACTAGGCCTTTGGTTCATATAGTCTTCCAGGCCTCCATGTGCTGTTAATTTTACAAGCAGGTCCTGGGGTATGGTTTCAGGTATAATAACGTTAACTATTTCATCATCTTGATAGTCATATATCACACTGGCACCTGTGAATTCCAGCAGATAATCTCCTGTCTGCGCATTATTGTATACGTCTAAGCCTTGCTGGTTAGCAAGTGTCAGTAAATCAGATGTCAGTAATGTTACTCTTGGATATTCCCATTGAAAGCCCTGGAATTCATCATGCTTTTGCAGATTAGTTCTTAGAGAATTCATGAAGTCTTTTTCCCCTGATAAGGGATTTTGAGCAAATATTAAATAACCTAATATAGCCACAGTCATAACGAGATTAGCAATAATAAATGTACGATTTTTTGTTTCCATAAGATCACCTCAAGGTTTTATGTTTTTATATTATAGTTTGCCCCCAAAAAACGTAAAACATTAAAAGGGAATAGTATTTATATCTTTCGGTATTAACAGCTTACAAATGCGTCGGTGGTCTAATGGCTATGACATCGGCCTTCCACGCGCTAAGATTCCCAGCGGAATTCGCTGGGTCTTCTAGCGAAGACAGCCGATTATCCGGGTTCAAAATGGTTAGTGGTTCGTGGTTAGTAGTTTGTCGTAACGACAAACGACCCATGATAAACCACTAACTAATGAAAGTCCCGGCCGACGCATTTTATATTATTAGCAAATTAAATAAATGTCAACATTAATTCTCATCTGTAATGCCAGTGTAGGATAATCCGGTATTCCGCTCGCCTCGAATCTCGTTAAGATTAAAGAAAGCGAGTTTCCTTCGGGAGCTCCAGGTTCAAATCCTGGCGCTGGCGTTTAAAGATCACCAAGAAGTTTTGCAAAGCAAAACTTCTTTTTAGTTTAGAATATATTACTTAAAGAAGTGAATTATTATAATAAATTAAAACTTATTTTTGATTAAATTAATCATATCTTAAGAGAAATAACCTTCGACATCCCATGCTCGTTCATGCTTACCCCAAACAGATTAGAAGCTTCTGAGATGACCCCATCGTTATGTGATATGATGATGTATTGCGCTCTTTCCGCATACTTTCCTATGAGTTTTGCGAATTTCTCTGAGTTGTGCTTGTCAAGAGCAGCGTCTACTTCGTCAAGAACATAGAATGAGGCTGGCTCATGCTCCTGGATGGCAAATATGAATGCTAATGCTGTTAATGTCTTCTCGCCGCCTGACAGGCTTCTGATATCAAGGAATTTGGTGCCTGTTATTTTTACTTTTATTCCCAGACCGCCATCAAATGGGTTTTCAGGCTCTTCTAATTCAAGGTTTGCTTCACCTTTTTTGGTTAATAAGCCGAAGATTCTTTTGAAATTGTTAGAAACAACATCCAGGGTTTTCATGAATAAGTCCTTTTTCCTGCCTTCTATCTCGTTCATCATGTTCTGCACATCTTCCTTTTCACTGTCAAGCTTTTCTTTTTTGGATGATAAGCTGTTAAATTCTTTTTCAACCTCTTCATAGATTTCCAGAGCCCTCATGTTTACTGAGCCAATGTTCTCTTTCATTTTTTCAAATCTTTTTATTTCTTCGTTTAGTTCTTTTTCACTTTTGCTTAAGTCAAGCTTCAGGCCATGGTATTGCTCAAATTCCTGGTTTAGTGTGGAGAGTTTTGCGTTTAGCTCAGCTTCTTTTAGGGATAATGTGTTTAGCTTGATTTCTGTCTCCCTGCTTTTTTCCTGCTGGTCATTAACCTGCTTTTCGAATATCTGCGCTTCTTCATTGATTTTGTTCCTTTTGTCAAACAAATTTTTG
>CEPX01029497.1_pt1 | contig 13390 bp, 10 predicted proteins | sample 361361 | NCBI WGS metagenome assembly CEPX01 (sample SAMEA2619974, study PRJEB7988) | marine metagenome | biome: marine biome (ENVO:00000447); feature: mesopelagic zone (ENVO:00000213) & marine oxygen minimum zone (ENVO:01000065); material: "saline water (ENVO:00002010), including plankton... | reverse complement strand
CGCTGCCGCCGCAGGGCACGAGGTCGAAATCGTCTGCCAAACCTTTCAGGTAAATCACTTGCTCCTCAGTATAGTCGCCATAGAAAACCTCCATGCCGACCAAGCCTGCCGCTTTGAGTTCCGTGAGGGTGTCGCGAAGGTTCTTGACCGCTCCGCGGGCTGACTTTACTTCCGAGTAGGTCGGATGGGCCATCACGGGCAACGCCCCGTTTCTGACAATCATGTCAACCGCGCCTTCGGGCGTCAGCTTGGGCCGCTCAACGTAGGCAATGCCGTCTCTGCCGATATAACGGTCGAACGCCTCTTTGGGATACTGGATGTAACCCGCTTCAACCATCGCCTGTGCGACGTGAGGGCGGCCTATGGCGCCTCCGCCTGAAAGCTCTTGCACGCGTTCCCACGAGACTTCGATCCCGGCCTCCTGGAGGCGTTCCACCATCAACCTCCCGCGATTGAAGCGGCCGTCACGGAACCGGGTGAGAGTCGCCTGCAAATCGTCGTCCGTGGGATCGATGAAATATCCTAACATGTGAATCTCGGACCCGGGGATGTCCGTGCTGAGCTCGATGGCTGGAATGATCGTGAGATCCGGATGCGATTCCGCGGCCTCCAACGCCTCGGCCAACCCTTCCATGGAGTCGTGGTCGCTGACGGCAATGTGTTTGAGGCCCCGGGACGCACACAGATCGACAAGCTGACTCGGCGTGAGCCTGCCGTCGGAGAACGTCGTATGAAGATGAAGATCGACTTCGAACATATTAGGTTTGATTCGTTCTTTCTACGCGTTGGGCGTGGCTGGCATGAATTGGTGTCTTGTAGGAGGTGGGCCCGTGCATGCCAGGCATCGACGCCTGCATGCCGTCGTGCTGCGCCTGAAGTGGAGCGTATGCGATTCCGCCGCCAATCGCGGTCACCGACAGGCCGGCGCTCGCCCGGCGTCCGGAACAGAGATGCCGCCTCTCCTGCCATACCGGCTACGGCCGACTGAAGGTTATCCTCCAGTCGGGATGGAGCGGTAGTGGCGGGAGGGCGGCATTCATGTCAGGTCGCCCTTGGCACAGTCATCAGCGAGCGTATTCCACCGATCGGCTCTCTCGTATGACCATGACTTTTATCTGTCCCGGATACTGCAGGTTTGCCTCGATCTTCTTGACGATGTCGCGAGCCATTTTGGAGGCAGAGGCATCGTCGATCGCTTCGGGTTGGACCATCACTCGGACCTCGCGGCCAGCCTGGATTGCGAAGCACCGCTCCACGCCGTCGAAGTCTCGGGCCACCTGTTCGAGGGCCTCGAGGCGTTTCATGTAGTTTTCGACCGTGTCTTTTCGAGCGCCAGGGCGTGCCGCGCTTATGGCGTCGGCTGCAGCCACGATGAAGCCTTCGGTGCTGCTCATCACGTCGTCGTGGTGCTCCGATATGCAAGCGCACACGTTCGCGGCTACGTTGTGCCTGGCTGCGACCTCGGCGCCGATCTCCGCGTGCGGTCCTTCGACTTCGTGGGTGAGGGCTTTGCCTAGGTCGTGCAGCAACCCGCCAGCTTTGGCGAGCTTGACGTTTGCCCCGATCTCCGAGGCGATCATGCCCGCGATATGGCAGACCTCCAGGGAATGTTGAAGCACGTTCTCACCGAAGCTGTATCGGTACTTCAACCGCCCCAGCAGCTTGACCACTTCAGGGTTCAGACCGCGGACTCCGGCGTCAAACACCGCCTCTTGTCCGCTTTTCCAGATTGAGTCTTCGACTTCTTTTTCGGACCGATTGACCATCTCTTCGATTCGCGCTGGGTGGATCCGCCCGTCCGCGATGAGTTTCGTCACGGCCACCCTGGCCACCTCGCGGCGGACAGGATCGAAGCATGACAAGGTCACCGCTTCCGGTGTGTCATCGATAATCAGGTCAACGCCAGTGTTTTTCTCGATCGCTCGGATGTTCCGTCCTTCGCGGCCGATCAGACGACCTTTCATGTCGTCGGAGGGTAGGGGCACTGTGGTAAGTGTGATCTCTGAGACGACGTCAGCGGCCATCCGCTGAATTGACGTGGCTATCACGCGGGCGCTCATCTCGTGGGCCCGCTCTTCAGCTTCCTGCTCCATGTCTCGATATCGGAGTGAGATCTCGTGCTGGATCTCGTCTTCAGCTCGACGCATCAGGATGTCTTTAGCCTCGTCCATCGAGAGCTCAGCGGCCTCTTCGACTTTGGCCGTCGCTTCGGATTTCAGGGCTTCGATCTCTTCTTGCGTCTCCTCCGCGCGGTTTTCCTTCTGGGTTAGCGATCGTTCCCGTTTCTCCATGTTGCTGGAACGTCGGTCCAGGTTTTCCTCGCGGTTTGAGAGCCTACTCTCGCTCCGATTGAGTTCCGCTCTTCGTTCGCGGATCTCCGTCTCACCCTCCGTTCTGAGGGTAAGAGCTTCTTCCCGGGCCTCGACGACGAGTCCCCGGCTTTCCTCTCTTGCCACATCCACGAGCCGTTTGGACTCGGACTCGGCCTCTCCTATGTGCTTTGCACTAACCACACGCCGGCCCCAAAAGCCGGCTATTACCCCTATTACCAGGCCACCAAGGACGGCGAGCGGCGCAACTACGTATAAGTTGTCCACGCTACTTACCTTCCTCAAAGATATATTTTGAGGCGTCTCGGCGACGCCCCACTTATGAACTCATGTTATAGCGGGCAGCGAGGCAGTGTCAAGCAAGCTGGGAGGCTATGAAAACGCCGTCGTGTGACCGGATTCACGCAGGTTTTCGAGTATACGAGTCATCGAAAACCGGCGATTGAGCACGTAGAAGTGGACGCCCGGAACGCCGCTGTCCAGAAGATCGGACGCCTGGCGAGTCGTATGTTCGATGCCTATCTGACGCACCGCCCTGTTGTCGTCGCCGTGCCTGTCCAAAAGCTCGTCCAACTCTTTCGGGATCGACGCGCCGCACATGCCTGTGATACGCCGGATTTGGGATGCGCTGAGCACTGGCATCAACCCGGGGATAATCGGCACGTTCACGCCCGCTTTTTGGGCTCTATCGACGAACGCATAATAGTCGTCATTGTCGTAAAAGAGCTGCGTGATGAGAAACTCGGCGCCAAGGTCTATCTTGAGTCGCGTGAACTTCATGTCAGACTCGAGGTCGATCGATTCGGGATGCCCCTCCGGGTATCCAGCGGCCGCCACGCCGAATTGAAACTTACGCTTGACATGACTGATCAGGTCCGAGGCGTGCGTGTACCCGCCTTCGACCGCGGTGAATTTCGATTTGCCCTTTGGCGGGTCGCCGCGCAGGGCTATCAGGTTTTCGATGCCCTCCGTTGCCAGACGGCTCAGGGCGCTATCGACGAACTCTGCGGTCTGCGCCGCGCATGTGATGTGCGCCATGACGGTCAATCCAATCTCCCGTTGCGCCCGGACGGCCATTTCGACGGTCACGGCCTGAGTCGATCCTCCGGCGCCGTACGTAATGGAAACGAAATCGGGGTCGTATGCTTTCAAAGCGTAGATCGTGTTGAACAGTCGCTTCACGCCCGCATCATCGGCCGGCGGGAAGAACTCGAAGGACAACGTTCGCTTAGATTCCAGTATCTGGCGGATTTTCATTGCAAGCCCCGATGGCGTTTTCAAAATTGGGCAACTAAGAGGGATCACTCGGGATGCGTGGGCAGTGAGCGCAAGAAAAGTTTAGCATACGGCCACCTGGTTCGATGCGTGATTCTTGGGCGGCGGACGCCCGCGACTGGCTTGACAAGCCCGAAGCCTCGCCGTGATACTGACTGGGCGTCAACTGCCCGTGTCGGGGGTGCGAACAGGATTCGCAGCGGCATGGGAGATGAATCCTCCGGGGGCGGCGTGCGGGTTCTCGTCTTATTGTTCGTGGGTGTTTTGCTTCTGTCGGCGTGCGCCGAAGAGCCGACGCCGACGCCTGCCCCCCCAACATCGACGCCCCAACCGACCCTGACTCCAACCCCGACGGCAATCCCCCCGACATCGGCGCCTGTCCCTAGCCCTACAGCCACGCCCGAACCCACTCGGACGCCAGAGCCGACGCTGACACCGACACCCACGCAGACTCCGACGCCTACACAAACCCCGGTATTCGATCCGGGCCTGGTGATCCTGCCGACGGTCGCAATCCCATCACGAACCGCTACCCCGACGCCGACGGCGGACGAGTTGCTCTCGAGGAAGCTCGACGCGATAGGTTTCAGAGCCGCGTTGGTGCGCGACCTGTCGGGCAGCGGGCCGGTGGAACGCGAGATTATCAGCACGGATAAACTGGAGCAGATGCTGTTTGACGACCTGGAAGAGGACCGCGAAGATATTCTCGTGACTCAGAAACTGTACGAACTCCTGGGCATCACGGACGCGGGGACGGATCTGATCGAATTGCTGACAAGCGTCTACGGCGATGTCGTCCTGGGATTTTTCGATACCGAGGACCAGAAGTTATACGTGGTCGGCGACACGGCCGATTTCGACGAACAGGATGAACTCACGTTCGCCCATGAGTACGTGCACGGCCTGCAACAGATTCATTTTGACATTCGATCGCTCAGGGACGCCATTGAGGACAACACAGACAGGTCATGGGCGCTCACCGCGTTGATCGAAGGCGACGCCACGCTGGCCCAACTTCTGTACCAACTAGAGCATTACGACGAAGCACAACAACAAGCGGTCCAGAACGCGGCCCAAGAGAGTGATTTTGAAGCGTATCGTGCTGCGCCGGTGGTCATTCAGCGGGCTATCGCGTTCCCGTACGTAGAAGGACCGTCGTTCGTAATAGCTCTGTACCTCGAGAGAAACAACTTCGAACTCGTGGACGAAGCGTTCAATCGCCTGCCCGTTTCCACCGAGCAGATTATCCACCCGGAGAAGTACATCGCGGAAGAAGCGCCGGTCGACATTACGCTTCCCGACATCGGCGGTTTGCTTGGCGAAGGGTGGACCGAAATCCGCCGGAATACGTTCGGCGAGGCATTCTTCAATTCGTATCTGATGTCAGGGATAGAAGATCAGGCAGCCGCTGCTGCAGCCGGAGGGTGGGGAGGCGACAGATTTGGCCTCTACGAAGGCCCTGAGAGCGCCACAGCGATGTTCGCAACAACCGTGTGGGACACGGAAATGGACGCCGACGAGTTCTTTGAGGCGTTCCGTCCGTTTGCACAGATTGTCGTCAAGGGCGAATGGGTGACGGTTGAAGAGATCGCATCCACGTTCCTGCTCGCGGACGACGATCGGGAAATCCTACTGAGCCGCAGCGGGTTGCTTGAAGTTCAGTTCGTGATCTCGTCAAATCCAGGCTTGGGTTTGACGTTGCTAGAAGGACTAGTGCCCGCATCTGACTTTGAGACCGACTCAGCCACAACCACCAAGTCGGGTGTTGACCCCGCTGCTGACTTGGGCGGCGCCACTACAACCGACGCAGGGACAGGCAGCTAGTCTACCCGTTAGGTATGTCTTTGGCGTCGCCCGAGCCCCGCGGCTGTCGATGGGCATCAACTATCAGCGACGCCAATCGGGACCTGCAGTCGTTGGGGAGCACACTGAAGCGACTATGCTTGTGGAACTGGTGAGCCGTTTCCGTTTACCCCGTTGGTGCGATTCAAAGACCAGGCGTGGAGTTTCAGTTCGTAGAATCTCTCCAGAAACTCCACCATGTCGTTCAGCGCTTTGGTTTTCATTCTACATTTGATGCGTTTCGCGCCGACCGTAACGATAACCTCGCCGCGAATCCCGCCCGCGTAGGTCAGCAAGAACACGATGCCGATCAGGACCAAGGAAACCGCCATCAAAAGTGGGGAGACCGTCGTCGCCAACCAGAACAGAGAAAGCAAGCCCAACAGGAACCCGCCGCCGATGAATACCAATCCCACGAAAACCCACTGCCGGTTGCGCTCGCCGCGTTTGACTTCCACGGCCTGGACATCTTCCAACGCCACGCTTATCGTGTCGATGCGGTGCCCGCCGGCAGCGTAGCGGATCAGACGGCGATTGGTCAGCAACAACGTTGCGTGACTGGGCTCCAACTCGTCGGTAAGGCCCCCCTCCAATTCCACGGCGGCATCCATCTGCTCGCCCGGCAGAAGGCGAATGCCGACGCGTTTGAGCGCCGCAGCGTTCGACATATAACGTGACGTTTCAACCATAGCGATCCTCGTAGCCGTCCGAAACGCCTCCCCCACGTGATGCGCGCCGAGCATGAGCTTTGCCGTCTATGTGCTCTGCGGTCTAATTAAACGTGGCGGCAGCTAATTAAACAATTCCGAGGCGTGAGTCGCGCGTGGACGCCAGCCGGCGGCCTGGCCGCCGTACGACCGATGCATCTACTTTGATTCGTGTGGCGCCGAATCGGAGCCGATGCTGTGTCAATCGGTCCGCAACTCGTCCATATGAGAAATGTCCGTGGTAAGTTGCGGCGAATCAACAATCGCACCACCCACCTATGTGAGTGCAGGCCGCAACACAAGTGGGGGAGGCCATCCACAAATACATCGACGATGTGGTTTAGGATACAAGAGTGAACCATGACAGCATCTTGGGCATTGAGAGGAGATGCGAGTGATCGCCGACCAGGCTGAAGGCATAGCAAAGGTAGCAAAGATACTCGGGGTTGACGGCAACGAGGTAGTCGTTCTGCTGAACGAAGGCAGATTGGCCGGAGCGCTGGTGACCGCCCTCAGAAACCGGGGAACGCGACCGACCCCGGCCGTCAAGAACTCCGTTGAGAAGCTGGTCAAGCAGCTTGAACCGAAAAAAGAGCCGCCTGCTCCGGCGGAGGTGAATTTCGGATCTTTGGCTGACGACCCCCTTACCCGCGAGATGACGGTGACCATCATGTTCACCGACATTGTTGGTTCAACCGCGATGAATCAGCGGCTTGGAGATCGTGAAGCAAGAGACGTGATGAGGACGCATGACGACGTCATTCGGAAGCATACGAGCTTGCATGGAGGAATTGAGGTCAAGTCGATGGGCGACGGGTTCATGCTGACCTTTCCCAGTGCGAGAAGGGCTGTATCGGCCGGCATAGCCATGCTGAAGGAATTGGAGTTGCCGGAATTCAGCTCCTCTGGCGCGGATATCTCGATACGAATGGGACTGACAGTAGGTGAGCCGATTCGAGAGCAGCAAGACCTGTTCGGAATTTCGGTCGTGCTTGCGTCGCGTATCGGCGCAATGGCAAAAGGCGGCCAGATCCTGACGTCGCAGATTGTCCATGCGCTGTTGGGCAACACGGGCGAATTCACTTTCGTTCCCGCGGGTGAGCACGCTCTCAAAGGAATCTCGGGACTGCAGAAGCTATACGAGATTGAGTGGAGGAACTGATGACCTTGGCGAACAAGTCTGCCAACGGCGGCAACTCTGGGCTATCATCTCGGCGCGAATCCAGTCGGAAAAAGGCGGATCCTGCTCGGTTGTCTGGGTCGTGGGTCATCCCTGACGACACTCGGAGAGCTTTAGAGCAGTGCGAGTTGTTCAGGGACTTCACCAAAGGCCAGCTCATGCAAATAGCGGCTCTTGTCGAGGAGTACTCGCTTGAGCCCGAGGAGATGCTCCTGACCGAAGGCGAACCTGCTCGCCACATTATGGTTGTGGTCGAGGGGCAGGCGGTCGCGCAGCTTAAGCTCAACCAGGGATGGATCTCGCTTGGGCTTGTAGGGCCGAACGAGATCGCCGGCTGGTCTTCGCTTCTTGACGGACAGGCCTATCCCGCGTCGGTATTGGCGCTTACTCCGATGCGCGTCGCGTGCATCGAGACCACCGGCCTCACGTTGCTGATGAACCTTGACCCGGGAATCGGCTACCCGATACACCGTCGGCTGAGCACCATTTTCCACCGACAATATCAGGCGGCGCTGCAGGCGATCAAAACGTCGGTCTGACGTCAGCCGCCAAGCATCTTCATGAGATTCTGGCGTCCCTTGCCGGACGTCATCTGCTTCATCATCTTTTGCATCTGACGGAACTGGTTCAGGAGTTGGTTCACATCCTGAGGCGTGGTGCCGCTTCCACGCGCGATTCTCCGACGGCGGCTGCCGCCGATGATGTCAGGGCGGTTTCGTTCTTGGGGCGTCATCGAGTAGATAATCGCCTCGACCTTTTTCAGGTTGCCCTCGTCCAGTTCTTCTGATCCCATGCGGCTCTTCACGGACGCGAAACCCGGAATCATTTCCATGACCTGAGAGAGTGGCCCCATCTTCTTGAGCGCCTGGAGCTGGCCCAAGAAATCATCCAGGTCGAAGGTTGCCTGCTGGATCTTGCGCTCCAAATCCAACGCCTGCTGTTCGTCGAAATTGTCCTGTGCCTTCTCGATAAGGGTCAGCATGTCCCCCATGCCCAGGATCCGCGACGCGAGCCGGTCTGGGTAGAATTGCTCCAGAGCGTCCATGCGTTCGCCTGTGCCGATGAACTTGATCGGCACTTCCGTGACCTGTGTAATGGAAAGGGCGCCGCCGCCCCGGGCGTCTCCGTCCATCTTGGTCAAGATCAGGCCGGTCAAACCGATGCGCTTGTTGAACTCCTCGGCCACGCTGACCGCGTCCTGCCCGGTCATGGCGTCGACCACCAGGAGCGTCTCCAGGGGCGACACGGCATCGCGGGCGTCCTGCAACTCGTCCATGAGCTCTTCGTCGATCTGGAAGCGGCCAGCGGTGTCCACGATGGCCCAGACCGCCCCGGCCTCGGTGGCGCGCCGAACTCCTTCTTTGGCAACGGTCAACGTGTCTTGCGTGTCACGCCTCGCGAACACCTCGACCTCAACCTGACGGCCTAACGTCTCAAGTTGATCGATGGCCGCTGGCCGCTGCAAGTCCGCGGCTATGAGGAGCGGCGTCTGCCCCGCCTGTTTGAGATGCCGGGCGAGTTTGGCCGCGGCGGTGGTCTTGCCCGAGCCGTTCAGGCCGGCGAGCAGGATTACGGTAGGCGCTCGCGGACCCTGTTCCAATCGATGAGAGCCCCCTGTGAGAATTGCGGTGAGTTCCTCGTTCGTGATCTTGACGACCTGCTGACCTGGAGTCAGGCTCTTGAGCACGTCGTCGTCCAGCGCTCGCTGGCGTATGCTGGCCACGAAGTCGCGGGCGACGCGAAAATTCACGTCAGCCTCCAGAAGGGCCATCCGGACCTCGCGGAGGGCGGCATCGACGTCTTTTTCCGTCAACCTGCCCTTGTCCCCGAGCTTGCGGAACACCCCGTTCAGCTTTTCGGACAGTGCCTCAAACATGGATCGCTCCCAAACAGCAGCACCGACCGCGATGGTCGGTGCGTGCGAGAATGCCAAATTGACACGTGACTCAAGTCAACCGTATACGCGCTCGACCAATCTGCTCATCATCGATGACACGAACCTTACGCCCGTGATTGCTCTCGTGTATTCCATCCGCGTGGGGCCGACGGCGCCGACTGAGCCGACCGCTTGCCCCGGTATCCCGTACTGAGCGATGACAACGCTCAGCGGCCTGAGCACGTCGCCTGTGTGCTCTTCTCCGATAACCACCTCGACGACGACGCCTTCGGGCGCTTCGTCGAGCACAGCCTCCACCAAGGTGCCGTCTTCGACGCTGCCCACGATTGACTGTACTTTTTCATGGTCCACGAACTCGGGCTGTCCGAGCAAATTTCGCAGGCCGTTGATTGAGCGATCGTGGCGCGGCGCCACGTCTTCTTCTCTCAAGATCAAGACGGTAGCCTCGATCAGGGATTCCTCTATCGGAGAGAGATGCATCAGCTTCGACTCGATCTGGTCCCGGGTTAGTCCGAGAACCTCGCGTCGCAGGCGCTGTGAGATAGTCTCCAAGTCACGGGTTTCGACCGGATCATCCAGTCGCACAAGCTGCTTGCGGAGTCGAGCCTGTTCCAGGACCACGATGAGGACCGCGAGGAAATCCTGGACAGGGACCAACTCCAGGTGCTTGATGCGAGACTGCTTCATTTTTGGGAAAGTGGCGATGCCCAAATTGCCGACGAGTTGAGCCAAGAGTGAAGCTGCAGCGTCGCCCCAAGCGTCGACGTCGTTTTCCACGTCGGCCAGTTGACGGCTTGCGGCCTGCATGGTGGCGGGTGGTATCGCATCGGCATCGTCTACAAGAACCGATTCGACGTACCGGCGATAAGCTTTGTCCTCCGGAACGCTGCCCGCGGAGGCGTGCGGTCTGTTTATGTACCCTTCGTCCTCGAGGAAGGCCACTTCATTCCTGATCGTGGCGGAACTGACGCCGACGTTGTGGTTTCGAGCCAGTGATTCCGAGGCGATGGGGGTCGCCAGCCGGATGTAGTCTCCGACTATCAGGTCGAGAATGTACCGTTGCCTTTGTGTCAGCATGTACTCACGCCAAAGCAAATCTCGTCCCGGACCGATGCGCCGATTTGGAGGCCGACGATAGGACCTTCCGCGACTGTTGGACAAGTCTAGCATAACACCGATGCTCATGCGTAGCGACGAGGAACGCGTCCCCAACTACTTGGCGCTTACAATTGGTATGCGGATTTCGAACTCGACCGCCGGGGTGGAGACTCTCTGGCCCCGAGGCTTGATGCGGCAATTTCAAACCACCTGTCTCTTGCCTGACGACGTCTGACTGAGCGCTAGACGGGCGAATGGACCGCTCGGCGGTGGCTTCAGCCTCTTCCCGTTGATATACTCACCGATGGGACTTCTAGCAAAGGCAGGCCGACAGACATGGACATTACCTGGCTCGGGCACTCTTCAGTCAAGATAGTCAGCAGAGACGTGGAACTGGTCACCGATCCGTATCCGGACACGATTGGATTCTCCATGGGCGAGCAGCGAGCCGATATCGTGACTGTGAGCAACGACCATCCCAACCACTCCGACGTTGGGCGGATTTCCGGCGATCCTCGAGTCCTGCAAGGACCAGGCCAGTATGAGGTGATGGGATACAACATCCAGGGGATGGGCGCCAAATTGGAAGAGTCCGAAGGAATTCGACGAATCAACACCGTGTTCGTGTTCAGATCTGAAGGGCTTTCAGTGTGCCACCTCGGCGACCTCAACCAGCGGTTGACGCCTAGCCAGTTAGACTCGATGGGCGGCATCGACGTCCTCATTGCGCCGGCTGGAGGCGAATGCACGCTTGAAGTGCGCGAGATCGTCAGACTCGCCAATGTTATGGCCCCAAAGATCGTTGTGCCGGTGCATTACGGCTTCGAGACCACCACAGAGATGTTGGAGCCGGTCGAGAAAATTCTCACGGAGCTCGGGGTGGCCGAGGCCACGGCTCAACCGAGGTTGAACGTCACTCCCACCAATCTGCCACGAGAAATGCAGGCTGTCGTGCTGCGCAAAGCTTCCTGAGCGCGAGCTGTGACTGGTCCTGCTGAGATGCGCTCGGGCCAGACCTTTGCGCCCGGCTAGCGCTCCGATCGCGCACTCGTCCTCGTCTAGCCCCGACCTGCCCTTTTTAGTACGTCACGAGACCCGCGACATGGGCTGCCTTCGCGGATACTCTTTGAGCGACGTCGCCTTGGGCGCGGCGCCCGGCCTCCGGGAATGCATCGACAGCCCAAGCACACGTAATCACCACTCGTGCGGTTCATCTCGTCTGGATAGATCCCGTCATGCGGACATTTCCGAAGAAAGGGAAGGATCGATTTCCTCGGGTGAGTCTCGCACGGCCCCAGCGCGCAGTCGTTTCTTTGGAGCCCTCGAGGCCTCCCTGGGCGATCGTCCCCTGCTCCTGTCCGCACGTGGCGGGAGCCAAGGCGCTGGCCCAGCTTAAGGCTTCCTCCGGAATCGGCGACCGGCGACGATCAAGCCTAACGGACCAAACAGCGCCAACAGGTTTCCAGTACCGGACAACAGATTGGTGTCGCCGCCCACCGACGAGCACATGCCCCCAGTATCGTCCTGAGGCGGCGGGGTAGGCGACTGTGCGGGCGCAAACGTGGCGATTGCGCGCGGAGTCGAGGTGGGTCGCGCTGGCGTCGCTGTCGCAGGCGGACGCGTGGCCGTCGGACGCGGCGTAGCTGTGCGAGTTGGCGTCGCGGTGGCCGGCCTGGGCGTTCGCGTGGGCGCCGCGGTTGGCGCCGCGGGACTCGGCGTCGCCGTTGCTGTCGCCGTGGGCGGCTCCGGTGTGTTTGTGGCCGTCGGAGTCGCCGTCGGAATCGGCGTCGGAGTTGCGGTCGCGGTGGCGGTCGGCGTCGGAGTTGGGGTAGGGAAATCGACGAAGATCAGATCGAAGTCGTGAAACGAGTGCCCGCTCGTGTAGACGCCCACGATGCTGGACACAATCCCGTTCAACACAAACTCGATTGGAGCGCCGACCAGGTCGAAGTCCCGTGGGTCCACGACGAGTGCCGCGTATGTGTTGCCGTCGATCAACGCAGGCAGCGATTCATAACTTCCGATTCGCGCGACGAGCGTAGCTGTCTCCGGCACTTGTCCGCCGGCAATGATCAACCTGCCCGTGTATGCCGACGGTCGCGCTATCTGCGGCGTCGGCGTCGGCGTCGGCGGGATTGTAATGACCGTGGGAGTCGGCTGCGGTAGGGCAAGGAGGGTGAGATCAAAGTGGAGATCCATCTTTGGGAGGCCCTCGAAAACGAACGTGTCAAACTCAACCGCTTTGACCCCGTCAATGGTGAAGGTAATGATTTCTTCGTTGTAGGAGTCGTCTGGCGGCTGAACCACCAAGAACTCATAACGACCATTCACGATGGCCCGTGGCTCGGATGTATAGTCGCGCATGTGGGCGCGAATCACAAGTCCATCCGTCAGCGGAGCTCCGGAAATAGTGACCGCACCCGAGTAAATGATAGGTGCTGGCAGCCTACCTTGTGCTGAGGCTCCTTGGACCGCGACGAAGACGAATAACACCGCCGCGACGGTTCCAAACGCTTTATAAAAGGTCATGGCATCCCTCATCTGTGCTCGTCTGGCAGACACAGGTTAATGGAATTACCCCCCCTCACGTCATAGATTGTAACCCTAACACGCAATGCGATTCCACTGCCTCCACGTCACGCGAAGTTCAGTTCAAGGCTCGTGAGGCAGTTTGAACTGGCGAAATGAGGTCTGCTGCTTGCCCTGGGAAGCGTGGACTTCCTGTGCTCATTAGCCTGAGTTCCTGAGGATTACCTGTTCCTACGCACACGTCGCATGACCACCACCAAACCCAGCGGTGCCATGAGCATTAGCATGTTGCCGAGTCCAGTCAAAGGCGGCGTGTGGCTGAAAGTCGAGCCGCATGCTCCACCGCCTTGCCCGTCGGGCACGGCCGATTGCGTTGGTGTAGCGGCCAGCGCGGCCGTCACCGGTGTTGCGGTTGCATTAGGTGGCATGACAACCGTCGATGCCGTCGCGGAGGGCGGCACCGATGCGGTCGGCGCGGCCGTCGGGACCGGCGTGTTCGTCGGCACGGGCGTTGCGGTTGTCGGAACCGGCG
>CEPX01171895.1_pt1 | contig 13391 bp, 17 predicted proteins | sample 361361 | NCBI WGS metagenome assembly CEPX01 (sample SAMEA2619974, study PRJEB7988) | marine metagenome | biome: marine biome (ENVO:00000447); feature: mesopelagic zone (ENVO:00000213) & marine oxygen minimum zone (ENVO:01000065); material: "saline water (ENVO:00002010), including plankton... | reverse complement strand
GATCCCCGCGACCGTCGATCTGGTGATGGCGGTCTGCTTGGAAACTTCGCTATAGCTGAAGCCCTTATTGAAAAGCTCGATTACCTTATCACGATTTTCGTTGGATTTCTCGGTCTGCATCGGTCTTTCTCCTTTGTATCTCTTCGTTGATCGCCGCCAGGACAGCGCACGTCCTGGCGCGGGCGGCCTCAAGCGTCGTATCTGTAAGTTTGGTGATTGGTGCGCCGCGCCATTTTAATTCACCCATCGAACTGACCTGAAATTTTATGATTAACACCGCGATAATAAATCAGCCGCGAATACACATTGAACGCGCCGACATCGTTATGTTCCAATTTCGGCGGATGCCGCCAGATCAAAGTGCCGGGATGGCGCGGTTCCATATATGTATATAGGTTTTCAAGGTATTTTAATTCCGCCTCATCCTCTGTCGAAAAATAACAGATGGCATGCCCCTCCGGCTTTTCACCATCTGACATGAACTCAATAAAGCGTTGCGGCGTGCCGTCAATCATCACTGTGGATGTTATGCCGTGTCTCGACCAAGCTTCACCGTTGTTCTTGGCGACGACATCTTCAATTTTTTTTCTGATATTACCCATGCATCTGCTCCTGTATCCAGAGCAATAGCTTGGGATTATCGGCAAAAACCATCAACAGGCCATCGGTCAGGCTGACGGTGATCATTTCCTCGCTTGGTTCCCTGACATGATTCAGAGCCATGAATCGCTGTACCAAGTGGATAACTTCGTGCAGCAGGGTATTTGCCAATTCAGTCGGGCCGACATGAGAGCCGCCATCCAAAAGCAGTATTTCGCCGCGTTCCCAATGAGCCGCGCCCAATTGGCCTTCCATGCCGATACGCTCAACAAATCTTACGTCGAAATACTTGTACCCGATTTTAATTTTTTTAGGTGGTTGCATCATTCGATCTCGTTGCATCATTCAATCTCCTTGAAATACTTGCAGGCGGCACGGGCACGCTGGATCGGCGGGCATTCCTCGATGTTGGAAGTTGCCTGGGTAATCTCCATCCATTTTTTGCACCGGCGTTTCTGACCGCGCTCCCAGTAGAAGTTACAGTGATAGCAGTATTTGCCGGTCGGGCCGGTGCCGGGGAAATGGGCGTAGCCGCCGTACTTGTTGCGCTTGCCAACATGTCCCGGCTGCACGAATTCTGGCTGCGCTTTCGCGCCGACGCCCAAAGCAGCGCCCTTAACCTCAGTCATCTTTCTTTCTCCTTACCTTGATATTGTGATCGAGCGCAATATCGTCGGGTATCAGCCAGAGGTTCTTCGATGTCGATGCGCCCTGTTCGTTTGTGTAGGGCGTCGATTTGGCATAGCACCCGGCAGCCCGAAGCATCGGGCCAAGCTTGCGCATGTCGGTATAAATGTTCCTTGCCCGCTTCAGCCACTGCACCATGTCATCGCCGCTGATCCGCAGATGGCCGTTGTGCAATATCGGGTTGCCTTCCAGCATCGCTTTCTTGCGCTCGCGGCCATCTGCCGGGATATTCCCCTTGACGTTATCGAGATAGTCATGGAGCCAGACCAGCGCCTGCCCCGCATCTGTGGCTTCGTCGCCGATATTGGCAATGGTCTTGGCTTCCAGAAGCCGGTCCACGATGCTGCGATGTTTGTCGGCCTTCATCGGTTCCGCCGTGCGTCCAGCCGCGCCCGTGATCTTCACCCAAAACTCGTTGGTCCGTAGAAAATCCCTTTGCTGCATCAGCACGACGCGATCGGTGGTCTTGACCGTATAGGTTGGTGGATCGGAAATGTTCTGTGCAAAATCAACGATGGCGGCGGACCCGTCATTCCACAGGGATAGGCTGACATCGTTGAGGATTTGGACGCGGCGCTCATCCGGGTCTTCGATGGCGTCGATCTCGGTGCTGGTCAGCCGGTAGAGGGCTTCACTGGACGCCGATACCTGCAAGCCCCTGATGATCGTGCGCGCGTAGTAGTCGGCGCGCAGCTTGGCCTTCTCACCGTGCGTGCGGCGGTGCTCGATCAAGGCTTCGGTAACTTCCGGGTAGGCCCAGCGCGCCGCCAGCATGTAGTTGGCGAGCGACAAGTCCCATTCGCTGTCGGACCAGTCTTCGTGGATCGCTGTGCGCTCCCATACCTTTTTGAATTCAGGCACGTTGGCGCGCAGGGCATCCAGCTTGCTTTCCGGGGCGGTCGCCATTTCATCGATATAGGGAGCGAGCACCGCCGACATTTCAACCAGCGTCGGCACGCCGTCGGTGGTGATCGTCGCGCCGCTGTCCTTGGCCTGATCGGTCGGCTTCGGCACGATCTTGGCGTATTCCTTCTGCCGGTCCTCGATAGTATCTGGCGAGCCTTTCAGGTGGTCCCCCGTCATCGTGAAATAGCGTGCGTGGTTGTAGACTTCCAGCTTCCCCTTGCGCCTGCCGATGTTCTCGGGGAGCGATGCGCGGCAGATGATATGCAGACCGGTGCTTGATGGGGAAAGCTCGGTGTAGCTGTTGACGGCCTTGACTATCTTCAGTGCCCACGGCTCGATGTCCGCGCCTTTTTCGGAAAAGCAGCTATCGAGATCGGCCCCGGCAAATGGGTCTTTGTCGGAAAAAACGAAGCCCAGGCCGCCGATTTTCCAGGTTTCGGGTGCCTGCACATAGCAGGTGAAGGCGTCGCTGAAACTGCCCCAGGTGCGTTCGTCGGTGGTTGATGCCTTGGACAACTGATCAAGACGGGCTTGATAGGGCGGCTTCGTCCATTTGTCGCCGCGCCGTTCCAGACGCCAGACGATCCACTGATCGTATTTGATCAGTTCTTGGATGGCCGGAATCTCAGCCAGCAGATCGTTGAAAACGGGTATGAATTCTCCCGCCATGCCCCATCCTCACATAAAAAAATGGGCGGCGGGTTAGCGCCGCCCGAAGTTTCGTCAGGATGGTTCTATTCGTCGGTCACGTCTTCGGGCGTGATCTCGACGGTCTGGAACGCGCCGCGCAGGGCGTCCGCGTATTCCTTGACCCGCGCATGTTCTTCGGCGCTCAAGCGCTTCACCATGCGCGGCACGATGCGGCTGTATTGGATGCCATCGGCGTTCTTGTCCTTGATCAATGTAAGCTCGGTAACGACGCTGGAAAAGTTGATTCCCTCGCCAGCCATGCGGATAAAATACTGTTTCAGTTCCTTGAGGCTGGTTGGCGGCGCGACGATCAATAAAGGGATGATCGAATGGGGGCGTGCAATGAACAAAAAGCGCATCTGCTTGCAGGCTTGGCCGCGCGATTCCTTGCCGTCCCTGGCGGGGGCGGACCCGAACTGAGCCAGCGGACATACACCACAACTGCCTCCGGGATTACCGATGCCGTCGAAGCCGTTCTGTGATGAGCAGTCAGGAGGCGTACCGCCGCCGCTGTCCTCAAACGCCTGTTCCCAATAGGCGCGCGGATCGGAAAAATACACGATGACGCCGTGGATCGCCTTCTCTTCCGAATATCCTTCAAGGGTTGGTATCTCCCACATCGTTCCGCCGCCTGCCGGAACCTTGCATCGGTCAAGGTCGAAGGCGGTAATCTGTCCGCCGATGTTGTCGCGGATGATATCTGACAGTTGCTTGGGATCGGTCTTGACGATTCGGTATTCGGACGGCTCGACTACGGTTACTTCTTTTGATTCAGCCATTGGCTAACCCTTCCTTGTGTTGATTTTAAAAACTTCGCTGATCTTTATGATGCCTTGCAGCGGGGCTGGCAGTTTCTTGACAAGCTCTTCCGGCGTGTCGCTGCCTTCACCTTGCAGTTCACGCACGAAGGCGCTGAACGATTGCGTATTAAGGCGTGGCCCACAGTATTCGGATAATCCCGCCTTCTTCATTGCGGCGGCAACATCGTTATGACTGACATCATCCTGACGCCCGACCCATAGCTGCCGGTTGAGGTAAATGGTGATGCCTTCGATGGTGAACTTTGAAACGCCCATCTTCTCGAAAAAGCTCTTGACGCGCGGCTCACATGCCTCGATCTCGGATTTGACTTTTTTCAGCTTGGCTTCTGCGGCCCGCTTTTCCTTGTCCAGCCGGGCGTAGGTTCTCAATGCGCGGCTGTCACCCGTTGGTTTCGACATTTTTGATCCTCCTCTTAGCCAGCCGCATAAAATCGATATACCAAAGCGCTCGGCTGCCCAGCGCGTATTGGTATCCATGCCGGTTCAGGAATTCACCGATCTGCCTTATAGGCGCACGCAGCAGCGCATCACCAGTCCTGTAATCGACAAGCTCGCATTCCTGCCAGCGGCTGCTATCGGGCTGGTGCCCGATAAATTTGACCTGGACCACTTCTGGCAATGATTGCCCAGGCTTGGCTACACTTCCACTTTCGAGCGGGAATCGTACCACCTTGCCCATTTTCTCCTAAGCTCCCGTGGTTTCATCGATAGCATGCCTGCCAGCTTCAACAGGTTGTCGCCGGATGGCTGCACGCCGCCCTTTTCCCAGTCGGCGGCGGTCTGGCGTGAAACGCCGATCTTGTAGGCTACTTCCATCTGCGTCAACGGCGGCTTTCGCTTGGTGCGCCATGCACGAAGCGGATTGGCCTTGTACCATTCAAGCTTTTTCATTTCTGCTCCTAAGAACCGATTCAATCACATCCTCGCGCTTCTGCAATGCGGCATAAACCTTCTCATCGACGGTGCCCGGTGTCACAAGCTGGATGTAGGTAACCTTGCGGCCCTGGCCGGGGCGATGCACCCTCGACCGGCTTTGTAGGTAATCGCCCAGGCTAAAGCCTACCGAATAATCAATTACAATGGCGGCCCTAGTAAGATCGATTCCGACGCCGCCCGACTGTATCTGGACACCCAATACTTCGATATCGTCAGGCATTTTTGCGTCGTTTGTAAGGTCCTTCTGCGCTCCCGATATCTCGCCATAAGTACGTTTAAGCTTCGCCGCTGCCTCGCGCACCGCCGCCAAGTCTGGCCTAAAACGACAGAATACAACGACCGGCTCATCAATGTCCTGCAACACATCTTCCAGGAGCTTACGTTTATGGTCGGAAATCCATTTATGACCGCCGCCATCCAGACCAACGTGGCCCGACGTGATCTGTTGCAGGCGCAGAAGTTGAACAAGGGCATTAGCCGCCGTGATCTCGCCGCTTTCAACCTTCGCGTAGAAATCTTTCTCGATTCCGGCATAAACGGGTAGGGCGCTTTCCGCCAACCGTGACTCGCGTTTGACGTACATTTCATCGGGGAGATCGAGCGCTTCGTCCTTGGTGACGCGGAATCCGATGGAATAGATTTTTTCATGCAACTCATCCTGATTGTCGAAACCGACGATCTCCTTATTCAAATAACCACCCAGGATCGCGTAACGCATCTTGAAGCGGTTATAGGAAAACCCGAAGATGCTTGGATTGAGAAACCGGTATTGGGAGAATATATCCAACGGCGAATGCGGCATCGGCGTGCCGGTCAGGCACATCTTAAAGGCGTCGGCTTGTTGCAGATTGCCCAAGAACTTGCCGAACTTGCCGTTGTATTGTTTTGCCCGATGGCTTTCATCGACGATGATCACGTCCCAGTCGGTGGCCTGGATCAATAAGCCAAAATCGCCGCGCCACGCGCTTTCGTGGTTGATCACGACGGCAACCGGCTCTTTGCGAATCTCGGCCAACGCCAATTGCTGTTCGGCGTACAGTTTACGGGCAATGTTGGTGCCCTGATGGCAGGTTGCGATTTTCCAGGGGCGTATGGAATGAAGCTTGAATTCGCGCGGCCAGACATTGACCACCGATAGCGGGCACATGATCAATACCTTCATCGCCTCTTTCTCGTTGCAGAGATCGACGGCGACTTTCGATTTGCCGGTGCCCATGTCCATTGCCAGCATGATCGATTTTTGGTGATTGGCAAAATGGAAGGCGCGCAGTTGGTGCTCCCAGGATTTTGTCATTGATAGAGGTTGGGCCAACAGCTTGGCTGGCACTTTGTCCTTGAATGCACTTGCCGCCCAGGCATTTTGTCCCTCGATGAACAATTCATCAAAAGCATCTTGGCTGCCCTTTTGAATAATATAATTTTCGTGCTGGAAGATTTGCTTGATCTCGCGTGCCACAGAGGCGCGGCGGGGATAGAACCAGAGCTTGCGGGCCTTGTCCCAGCGTGCGCCGGGCACTGCTTTGCAAAGCTCCTTCGCGGCGTAGGGAGCCTTGATTACGATCTTGTCATCGGTGACTGATATGGTTGTCATGCTGCTCTTATTGTTGTCTTTTTAACATCGTGTCAAGCGGCGAATCTAAATTCGGTCAATCTTCAAATCCAACAAGAGCGATGGCGATGTCATCCCAGTCGAAGGGCGCGTCGTAAACATCGGCTTGCACCCAGTCGATGCCCATGCGCGCGATGTCGGCGGCGTGCTTGCCGTCCCAGATATAGAAACGGTCGATGCTCTTGGTCTTCTGCCATGCCAGGATGGTTGTGCGAACGCCGCAGCTTTCGGCGCGGCGCTGCCAGTTGATCTGTTTGTTGGATAGTCTGATCTTCTTGCCGCGCACGCACTTCAGTTCGATGAACGAGTATCGTCCCTCGATGCAGCCGAACAGGTCGGGGATGCCGGGCGCGGTCATGCCGCTTTCGAGTCGTTGCCAGAAGATGTCGGGAAGATTGTCGCGGAGTCTTTTCCAGAGTTGCTTTTCAGTGTGGGCCATGCCGCATTCCTTCCGTCCTGGTGAACTTGGGAGCCGCGCGACATGGCCCGACTGAAACGTGCAAGGAATCTCCGTTTGGAGACATCGAAACCCTAATCGATGGGAATCCGGCTGTCAATCCCTATTATTGTCTTTTATGATAGTCGAAAAGTCTTTTTTGTATCGTGTCTGCCTAGGCAACTGCTTAAAGAGGCTCACAGAGCGTGATTTCAGGGCGCTGGGGCACCCTGATACCCCGGTCCCAGCCAGTTGAATGCCTCAGCCCGGCTGCCGGTATCAATGCGATTCGGATGGCCGGGCGGGTAGGAATAGGTAAGATTGCGCACGCCAGCATAACGAATGCGGGCCATGCCATGTCGGGCCATCCAACCCCAGAAGCCGGGTGTCTCGCACATATCGGAATAGAACTCATCGTCGGCACGCAGCTTATCCACGACACCGCCGCCGTAATGGTACTTGCGGTCATGGTCGATGCATGCCCGTGTAAAGCCGAAGTCGCAGACGCCGCTGCAACCGTCGGACATGCTATCGATCCATATCGGGGGATTGGCGTTCTGTTCAGCCACGCTTGTTGCCTTCGCGGTTGATGATGGCAAACAGGGCCAGCCCGATCATCAGCCAACCGCCCGACGCCCCGGTGAACAATGGGGCAAGCGATTCGAAGTCGCTCAAGACGCCGGTTTCCTTGACGCCGATCAGGCCGCCAAGAATGCCCAGCAGGGATGAAGGTTCCTTGAGAATGCCTAGAATTTTAGTCATGGTACTATCCTTTCAAATAGCTGTGGATATAGTTCGGATTTTTTTAAGCGATACGCTGCGATTGCATCTTGGAGCTTTGAGAAACGTCCAAGCTTATAGCAAACGCCATTCTTGCTAATTTCTGTTCGCCATTTTTGTGTGCTCTTTTCAAAGTAACAGCCGCGCACATGCCGCCGGTTTGCGTTGTTGTATGTGCGATTAACTATTCGTAGGTTTGATCGTCTGTTGTCTAATTCATTTCTATTTTTATGGTCGATTTCCATACTGGCTGGTGGGTCACAAAAAAGCCGATGTAAATATATCAACCCCCGTTTGCGGTGGCCTTTTTCGTATCCTCTCAAATAAGTTCCTGATTTTACACGGTGCTCATGCCACAAATAACCTTGAACGATGCTCGCGTCTGCATCATCTACCAATCCAACAACACCGGACGGCGTATTAACTTTAATCATTAACTCTCTCAAAATGACAAAGATCGTCAAAGAGATTGTCTTTAACCTGCCAATCTCTCGACCAGTCACCGCCCCATATAAGCTGCACGCCCATCTGCGCGGCTAGCCCCAGGATGAAGCCAGCGAACAGCGTCATCCGCTCGCGGTCGTGCCAGTCGATGGGGCAGGGCGCGGCATCGACCGCATTGGATGGCGTCTTGTTGTGCTTGCCGTTAGGCCAACGCAGTTCCGACTTGTCGGTGTCGAAAAGAAAGTTCTGCCTTGTCTCGCCGCGCGCTCCCTCGATGATGGTAATGTCAATATGGTCGGCGGCACGCATGAACACCGCACGCAGATCATCGTGGCAGCTTCCCAATTGATCGAGACTGTTCTGAGAATAGGGATACTTGGGCAAGACCAGGATGTCCTCTTCCATAAAAGAGCCACGGCTGTCAGCCGCACAACTTCTTGACGATCTCGCCGCCGATGCCAAGCCTGCGGGCCGCGTTGCAGAAGGCTCTTTGGTCCCTGATCGACAGCTTGCCCTGTGCCTTGACCCTACGCAGCAGTTTATCGTAGGTCTGCACCAGCCGGTAATCGGTGTTGGTTGAAATGCGATCTTCAAGACTGATCCGGTCGGTCGTCCAGGCGCTGCCCGCCGTGAATACCAGAATAAGAGTCAGGATTACCCACTTCAGGTCTTTCAATTCCTCAATTTTTTTGTGCGTCACTTTCCGGTTCCTCTTCCATGCAGACCGGAAGGAACAGGTCGGTCACATCATAAGGGACAAGCATTTTTAAGTTTACTACCGCCTGGGGCATTTGCTGCGTGCAATTCTCAAGGCTGTCAAATTTATGAGCCATTTGGTATTGTTGCACCTCTCCCGATACCGATAGTATGAAAACGAGCAGGATATACTTCATTATTCGTCGTCCGCCACATGCCATGCGCCCGCGCCCATCGAGCCAAGGAAATGCGCCGCCTTCGACGTGCGGGTGCTGACGCCGCGCAGTGACATCAGGGTGCGCAGGTCGGCGGGATTCATAATCGCCTTCGTCAGCGCATCCTTCGCCATTCTTTGCCGCACCCGGTCGGCGGCAGTGATAATACGTCCCGGTCTTGTGAACAAGCCAACATAAGCACGGGTCAATCCCTTTACCGTGTCGAACCAGAATGCGGTGTTGGAGAAATTCGCCGCGCCGGTTTCGCGGGACGCGATCTGGATCGCCCGGTTAAGCTGAACCAGATCATCGACGTAGCTTTCCGGCATCACATTCTTCAGCACCTGCAAGAAGCCAGTGTCGTCGCGGGTGCCCTTGCCGAATAGCATGTCGTTCAGCTTGGTATGGCTGAACTCCTTCGATCCACCGCTGCCCTTGACGTGACGCATGATCTGCTGGTCGATCTTCTTCAAGACCTCGTTGCGCATGCCGTCCAGGGCTTCGCGCCCAGCTTGGTTTTTCTTCAGAACCTCGACCATGCGCCTGGACGCTTCGGGATTCTTGTTGTTCCAGATCAGGTTGGTAAGACGCCCGGCATTGAGATCGCGGAAGTTAGCATCGAAGCTGCTGTTGATCTGCTTCAGCACGTCGTCACGCTGGTTCTGCAAGCCCTCAAGGGCGCGGCCCATACCACCAACGGTGCGGATGAAATCCTTGTTCTCCCTGCCGTATAGCTGGACGATCATGTCGCCATACTTGTCCATGAATTGGCGATGCTGATCCATGTTGATCTGGCCGCCGCGTCGAAGGCCGACCTTCTGCCGGTAGAAATCCTGGAAGCCTTCCTGGAACTGGCGCTTGGTGTTCGGCGACTTGCCGATCAATTGCAGTACCTGCTCCATCGTTTCATCGTCGGCAACCATGTCCTCGAACGCCTGCCGGTTGGTTACCTTGTAGCGGGTGCCGTCCTTCTGGATGATGTCGCCAATGACACCACGGTTGATCAGTTCCATGCGCTCCGCATACTTCTGCTTGAAGCGATGATAGACGGTCGAAAGGGTGCGTCCCGGCGCGTCGGGATCACCGATGGCCCCAAGGTCACGTTCGATACTTCGATCCACAGCGCCAGCGAACCTCTTATAAAGGGCCGAATCAACGTCGGTGGTCTGGCCCTTGTCGGCCTCGCGCGCACGCCGCTTCAGGAATGACGACAGTTGGTGCAGTTCCCGGTAGGTGAACTTGGCGTTGGGATCGAGCAGCTTCGGCTTGACCGCCTCAAGCACACTCTCGTCCAACTCGCCGCGCGCTTCCTGCGCCAGCAAGGCGGGCGACGCTTCCGGCCCAAGTGTTACTGCCTGCCCCTCCTGTGGCAACACGCTCTGCAACTCGCGCCGCTGCGCAGGGATCAGGGCTTCTTGCTCTTCGCGCTTCAAGCCCTTCATGAAGGTGAAGAGATCGTCGCCTTCCTTACCTACCTTGTTGCGGATGAATTCCTTGTTGCCGGTCAGGGTTTCAAGCTTCTCGCGGATCAATCCGGCCCAGCGATCCAGCGCCTTGGCCTTGATGTCGGCCATGCGACGTACCGGCGCGGTCGCCTCCTTGAACTGGATGGTGACGCCCTCGACCAAGGCCCTGTCCATGTTAGCGGCGGCGTCATGCACTGCCTGCTCGGCTGGCGCGGCGCGCTCATCCAGCATTTGCCTGAACACCGAATTGACCTGCTGCTCGGCTTCGGCGGTGGACATTTCCTTTTCGAAGCGCCTGTTGATCAAATCGTAAAGGGCGTTCAGTGATTCACGCTGCTCGGCCTCGAACTTCAGGAATTCGGAACGGTGGGTGCCGCTGCCCTTGAGGAAGGCAGCTATAATCTTCAGGTCTTCATTGTCGCTGGCCTGCGCCAGATTGAAGCGCAGGCCAGCGCCCTGGAAGCGGGCGTTGAAGTCCTCGGCGATCTTGATCGCCTCTTCCATGTTGCCTTCGAACAGATCATCGACGGCGGCACGGTTGAACACCTTGCCGCCAGCCACGTCCATCAGCCATTTACCCGCCCGGATAACCTTATCGCCAAGCACGCCGGTTCCCGCTGACAGACCCGCGATTTTCAGCGCCTGGAATTCCATTTGCGAATCGGTCATCTTGGTGTTGATGCCCATGTGCCGCCCGGTTGCCAGCCGCACATACTCACTAACGCCCGCCGCGACACCCGACGCCGCCGCAATCGACACCGGATTCTTCGCCAGGATGGCGGTAGCCACACCGGCCACGGCTTCGGGCGCAAGCACCATCGCCGGGCCGACCATGCGTCCGAAGGTTCCCTTCATGGCGGGCGGGTTGGCGAGCGCCCATCGAAAGGTATCGGCGTTGAACCACTCAATATCCTTGGTGTCCTTGCCGATCCTGAAAATCTTGCCGGGATTTTCCTTTTCGTATGCCTCAAGCTCGGCGTCCCGGTCGAAACCAAACGATGCCAGCATGTGACCGTTCTCGACCGGCGATGCTGGCTCGACACCAGCTTCCGCTGCGCGGATGGCGGCTTCCCCGCCGACGGCCCTTTCGGGCGCGCTCTTCGCCGCTTCGACGGCAAGCGGCCCAAAGCGCTCGATCAAGCGGTTGGATGCCCGGTCCATCGCCTCCTGCGCGCTGGCCGGGTCGGTAATTCCTGGTTCAAATTCGGGGAAGCCCTGAATGTTTGCGCTCCGGTCAAGCTCGATGGGCGATACATCGGCCCCGCCGAATTCCAGGGTACGGAACTCGCTTTCCTCTTCTTGGCTCTCGACATCGACGCCGCGACGGCGCAGCAGTTCGTTTACCTTTTCAAGCGCGCCGGGCACGCCAGCCCCGATCGCACCGCCAGCATCAATAAGACTTTGCAGTTTGCTTGGATCAAATCCAGGAGAGTCCGCCATCACTGCTGCTCCCTCTGTAATCGGCGCTGTAGGGCAATCTTACCACGATGGGAAAGTTGCTCGATCTCGGTGTTGGAAATTTGATCGAGCGGCTTCGACAGGATATCATCATCAATCTCTTGCTGAATACTGCGCAACGGCGAGCGCCCAAGGACGGTTCTGATCTTATCCCGGTTGGTTGTTTCGACATCCCCCATCAAGTTGCTCAATAACCGCTGCGCGACGGCGGGATCGGCCTGACCCTTGCCAATGATTTCCATGAAAATCTCGACATCCCTGTCCGACAGCCCACGCCCTTCCTGCGCCGCCAGGGCAGACGCAGCACTGTAGGCCAGCCTGTAAAAACGCTGCTGCAATTCCCGCCCGGTGATGGCGTATTTCTTGACGATATCATCAAACCACGCCTCTCCACTGACCTTGCCGGTACGGCTGGCCTTGGCCGCATCCAGCGTCCTGGAAGCCGTGTTCTCGATGAAGCCCTTATCGCCCTTCTTCAACTTCTTATCCGCATTGTTGATGCGCGCCATCACATCGAAGACGGCGTTGGTTTGTTCCACTATGGAGTTGAATAAATTGAGGGACACATTGGTAAAGCTCAATGCCGCCGCATCGGGACCAATCAACGACCGGATGCTGCCGATGGTGCGCCCCATCGACAGGGCGGATGATTTCATCTTCTGCAAGGCAGCCAGATCGTTGGCGCTGGCATCGACATTGATGCCGACCTTGCGCGCGTTGCCAATAGTAGCATCCCTCAATCCCTTATCACCGATCAGGATACTGAAAGCGCTATGCAGCGGCGCAGCCTCTTCAGCAGCCGTCTTGCCTTTCCCGCGCCGTAATAGCTTTTCGAACTCGGAAAGAGTAGTGCCAACAGGCAGGGTTTTTACGGCAACTTTCCTGAGAAGGTCAGCCTGCTCCTTCCTTAGTCTTTTTATTTCTGTCGGATTGGTTTCGTCGGCCAGCAATTTTTCCTTCTCGCGTATCTGCAAATGCAGCGACGAAATGCTTTCGGTATCCGTCGGGTCTTCAAGCCCCGTTTTGCTGCGCAAACTGTCGCGGCGGTTGACCAGATCGCGTAACTCGCGTGACCGAAGAGTATCAAGACCGGTTGTGCCGTGTTCGTCGGTGAATTTATCAAGCTTCTTGTTCGCTTCATCAAGCGCGTCCAGGTTCTTGATCTGCGCCGTGTCTTCGGTGCCCTTCTCTTTGTCAAGCTCGGCAATGTCCTTGTTGATTCCCGTAATCAACCGGTTCACCTGCGTCAAGTTGCCACCCTCATTGACAAGCTGCTGCTTGCGCCGTTCAGCTTCACGCAGATCGGCAAACAACTTCGCCCGATCTTTCTGCGGCTTGACCGCATCCCCCTTCAGCCCCATCAGGTATTCATTGGATGCGATGCCGAACTGCTCGGCGTATCCCTTCTTGTTCTCGGCCAGCCAGTTGAAGGCGTCCAGTTCCTTGGGCGTGAAGAACTTACCGCCTTTCTCTTTGGGTATATCGTTCAACTGGCGAAGCTGCTGCATGGTGATCTTAACATTGTTGTTAGTATCGCGGGCCAGCCTGTCGTCGGTGGCGATGACGCCGCGCTGACGCCATACTTCGGCCTTCTTGTCGATAATCGCCACAAGCTGCCCGGCCTTGCGCGATACCCGGTCCTCAAGG
>CEPX01415099.1_pt1 | contig 13404 bp, 9 predicted proteins | sample 361361 | NCBI WGS metagenome assembly CEPX01 (sample SAMEA2619974, study PRJEB7988) | marine metagenome | biome: marine biome (ENVO:00000447); feature: mesopelagic zone (ENVO:00000213) & marine oxygen minimum zone (ENVO:01000065); material: "saline water (ENVO:00002010), including plankton... | reverse complement strand
CAGACCTGTCTGCAAACGACATTCCTGCAGCAGCAAAAATCATAGAAGGATCGGCTCGCTCAATGGGGATCGACGTGGAATAGAGATACATCGACGTAGAAGGGTAAGCTATAACTATAAATAATGCACACAAATACCCCTAAAATAAGGGGTATTTGTAATTTGGCGGATAAATCTTTCGTAGTGTATAATCAAGAACATTATGGCATCATATGAAATTGAAATAAAAAGTTTATTGGGATCATTAGATAAGAAACAGAAAGTGCTTGATGATTTACATCGTATTTATCCAGACACCAAATTTCTATCAAAAAATAAACAGCTCAATCATTATTTTATTGATGGGGATTTTGAAAAATTAAATGAACTTCTCGCGCCATATCTTTCTTCTGAACAAAAAGAAGGACTCATAGATATCATCAGTAATGGCAGTGATTTTTCTGTGCGCACACGACTCATTGACGAACAAGATCCTATTTTTGTAGTTAAAGCATCTGTCGATGAGGGAACAAGCCATAATACTGTTTCGCGTCTTGAGTTTGAAGCACAGGTGTCGGGCATAATTTTAGAGGGCCTAGACCAGCTTCTTTTAGACGCCGGATTTACTTACCAGGCAAAATGGTCTCGTGAACGAGAGGAGTATTCTGGCGGGGAAGTAACTATCTGTTTTGATAAAAATGCAGGATATGGATATTTGGCTGAATTTGAAAAGGTAGTTGATGATGAAAGTTACCTATCACACGCGAAAGAAGAACTTAAAAAGTTTATGAAAAAACTTTCTGTTGATGAATTACCACAGGAAAGACTTGAAAGAATGTTTGCTCACTATAACGAGCATTGGCCGAAGTACTATGGAACTGACAATATATTTGTAATCGAATAATATGATTTTATCTGATGTAGACATTACAAAGGCAGTAAAGGAGGGAGATATTATCATCAATGACTTTGATAAAAAACGCCTGCAGCCCGCAAGTTATGATATCTTGCTTGGAAAAAATTTTATTGTTAATGATGCAAGCTCGACACAATTCATCGATCCTGAAAAAAAGATTTATGCAAAGACACATGAAGTGTGTATAGAAAAAGGAAAAGAGTTTGTATTGCACCCAGGGGTATCTGTTCTTGGCGTGTCAGAAGATTATTTTGGCTCAGACAAGTACCTTATTAGTTTGAATGGAAAAAGTAGTCTGGCACGTATAGGACTTTTGGTGCACAATACCGCAGGGCTCATTAATCCAGGACACTTTTTAAATATTACGCTTGAACTCTGTAATCTAAATAATGTGCCAATCGTGCTTCGTCCTGGTATGGAGATTGCCCAACTAACATTTTCAATGATGAGCAATCCACCAAGCGCAAGTTATAAGCATATTGGACGCTATGCAGGAAATAATTGGGAGCACTATAAACAATCCAAAAAAAGAAAGGTCTCACGTAAAAAAACTTCTCACCGCTAATTATGGTAGACGATGCATATGTCAAACAACTTGAAGATGCAAATTGGCCACAGGAGTTTCATGAAAAGCTTCATATTGGGAATCTTAAAAGCAATATTGGAATAGCGACACTCTGGACATTTCAAGAGGTAGTGTATAAAAATGTTGACCCGAAAGCATATGCGGTGATTGGAAATTATTATGATAGAAAAAACGCGCTTGAGCCTTTGATTAGAAATTGCTTAGCAAATCCAAATATTCGCCATATTATTCTTGTGGGAAACGATAAAGCACAAAGTCGCGAAGTTTTAGTTAACTTTTTTGAAAAAGGAATTAAGGATGGGAAGGTTGTTGATACAGAATGCACTATACCAGAGCTTATTCCACAAAAAGACATTGAAGAACTCCGCAAGAATGTTGTCTTGCATGATCTTGTCGATGATATAAATGATCTCGACGACTCTACAGCTTATGCGGATGCTATACATGGCGCTGTAAAAAAATGTAAGAAGAAAGATCCGTATGCAAAACCGCGACTATATGATAAACCAAAACTTTCCACTGATAATTTTCCTTCAGAAAAAGTTGGGATTGTTTTACGGAATGAAAAGATTGGAGCTTTGTGGTTGCAAATCCTTCGTACAATATATGACTATGGAGTCATAACAAAAATGAAAGAAAAAGACTCTACACAAGTGCGAGTATTTCAAAATCTAGTTGCTGTGATTTCTGGTGAAGATCCAGACGACCCAAAAATGGAAGAGTATTTCCGTTTCGACAAGAAATATCTTAAAGACTATTACGATGAAATTTGTACTGATAAAATTCCAGAAGGAACATTATATACTTATGGCTCGCGATTGCGTGCATGGGAAGGGAAGGATGGAAAGCCTATAGACCAAATTGCAGATATTATTGCGTATTTGAAAGAAGATCCCTACAGAGCATCTGGTATTGCACAAACTTGGGTAGTCGAAGACGAACTTACACGTCGTATCTTGAATAAAGATAAAAATAGTCCGTGCATTGTTTTGGCACAGGCATATGCACCAGAGGGTGAACTTACACTAACGGTTTATATTAGAAGCAATGATATGTTTCGCGCATGGCCTTTGAATATGTTTGGCTTAAGAAAACTTCAAAAAAATATTGCAGACGGACTTTCTATGAAAATGGGATCTCTTACTACAATTTCTTGCTCTGCTCAGATTTATCAGGATAATTGGAATGAGACAAAGGAAATTCTTGAGAAATATTTTACAAGTACAAATTGCTTTTATGATCCCAGGGGTTATTATGTTATCACTGTCACTGGCGGAGTGATTCATGCAAAGCATTTTTCACCGGATAGTAAACCACTCAAAGAGTACGAGGGCAAAACTGCTCGCGAATTAAATGATGCAATCAATAGTAGCCAACATCCTGTTGATCCGTACCATTCGTCATATTTAGGAGAAGAGTTTATGAAAGCGGAAGTTGCAGCGAAGCTAGGAATAACATATACGCAAGATGCTCCTCTTGATCTTTCTTCAATAAAAAAATCTATAAAATGATAGAGCTTATTATTCAAATTGGACTCATCGCTTTTTTACTAAATGTAGTTTGGGAGATGAACCATGCTCCACTTTATACTACATGCCATAACCTTTCTATTACGAAGAATGCGCGTCTTCTTACAATTCAGTCTGCAAAAGATGCATTTTTCATTTTATTATTTTATGGAATTACTGTTTTTATATTTGATGAAACTGCGATCTTCATAAATATTTATCAACTTGCACTTTTTGTATTACTCGGCCTTTCATTTTCATTTATTGATGAGAAAGTCTCTATTAAAAAGCATCGTTGGGAATATACAGATTCTATGCCAACTGTTTTTGGTGTTGGAATAACGCCACTTCTAGAAATTGCAGTAACAGGAATACTCACATTTCTTGTGGTCTTTTATTTGTTCTAGGGTAGCTATTTTTAGCATTGACACTCTATAAACACTCCAAATGAAAGCCCAATACCCACCCCGTAACCCTTTCATTTGGAGTGTTTATTACGCTTAATATTACATACTTTTCTAGCGTCCCAGAAGTCTGCCTTCGCCTTTATTTATAGCCTTATTCTGATAGAATGAATGCTGTATGGCATATGATGAATTGCATATTTTAATTAATGAAGCAGCAAAAAAGGAAGGGATTTCTGGTGCCTCATTTACACTTGAATATCCAAAGAATACAGATTATGGAGATTTTTCTACCAATATTGCACTTGTGGCTGCAAAGGATACAAATCAAGACCCAAAAAATTTAGCTGAACGATTGAAGGATGCTTTGCAGGAGACCAAACCAGAGTATATAGAAAAAATAGAAATCGCTGGTCCTGGATTTATAAATTTCTTTTTAAAGAAAGAGTATTATCAAGATGTACTTAAGACAATCTTGGATGAAGGTAATGTATATGGCTCAAATGATAGTTTCCACCAAAAGCGCGTAATGATTGAATACACCGACCCGAATCCATTTAAAGAATTTCATATTGGACATCTTATGCCGAACGTCATCGGAGAGGCGCTAACACGAATTTTTGAAAAAAGTGGAGCAGATGTAAAACGAGTGAATTATCAGGGAGATGTAGGCATGCATGTTGCAAAAGCAATCTGGGGAATACAGTCTGGTGAAGAAGATTTAGGAAAAGCTTATGCAAAAGGAGCAAAGAGTTTCGAAGAAAACGATACAGTAAAAGAAGAAATCAAAATACTTAATAAAAAAATATATGAAAGGAGCGATGAGAAGATAAATGCAATGTACGATAAGGGACGAGCTGAAAGTCTTGAGGCTTTTGAAAAAATGTATAAACGACTTGGTACAAAATTTGATAATTATTTTTTTGAAAGCAAGTCCGCAGAATTTGGAAGGGAGGTTGTAGAAAAAAACAAGAGCGTTTTTGAAGAGTCTGATGGTGCGATTGTATATCGTGGAGAGCGCGATGGTTTACACACAAGGGTTTTTATTAATTCGGATGAACTCCCGACGTACGAAGCAAAGGAACTTGGTCTTGCAAAAATAAAGTACGATAAATTTGCTTATGATGTTTCCCTAATTGTTACAGGAAATGAAATTAACGAATACTTCAAAGTTCTTTTCTCCGCGATGAAAAAGATTTTTCCAGACTTGGCAGAAAAAACTGTTCACATTGGACACGGCATGTTAAGGCTTCCAGGAGGTAAAATGAGCTCTAGAACTGGTGATGTTATCTCAGCAGAAACTCTAATCGACACAGTCCGCAAGGAACTTTCAACTCTTATATCAGAGACTAGCCGTAATCTTTCAGATGAATTACAAGATAAGATTGCTATTGCTGCAATAAAATACACTATTCTTAGACAAGATATAGGGCATGATATTGTCTTTGATTTTAAATCATCCCTCTCATTTACTGGCGAATCAGGGCCATATTTACAATATACACATGCGCGAGCAAAAAGTGTTGTAAAAAAGGGAGAGGACTTAGAGATTACTATAAATCCAGAAGGAGAATACAAGTCTTCTATGGGCATAGAGAGAACTCTTTCAAGGTATGGTGATGCAATAAAACGTGCACAAAAGACCCTTTCACCACATCACATTGCACAATACCTGCACGAATTGGCGCAGGAATTTAATAGTTTATATGGGACTGAGCAAATTGCCGAAGATACTTCAGAAGGTAGATATAAACTCTCATTAGCAAAAGCGGTGTCAATTGTGCTTTCTGACGGGCTTTTCTTGCTCGGAATAGAAGCACCAGATAAGATGTAGAAAATGAGTAAAGATTCGGGTAAACAAAAAAGTGATATGAGCGATGTCGCAAAAAAGGAAGAAGAAATTCTTTCATTTTGGACTGAGCATAAAATTTTTGAAAAGTCTTTAGAGCAAACTAAAGGGAGTAAAGAGTATGTATTCTATGATGGGCCGCCGTTTGCAACAGGTCTACCTCATTATGGTCATATTTTAGCTAGCACAATAAAAGATGCCGTGCCTAGATATCAGACTATGTGTGGGAAGCACGTTCCACGCAGATGGGGTTGGGATTGTCATGGTTTGCCAATAGAAAATATTGTTGAAAAAGAATTAAATGTTTCAGGAAAAAAAGCGATAGAAGAAGAAGTTGGTATTACAGAATTTAATCGTATTGCGAAAAGCAAAGTGCTTTCCTATGCAGATGAATGGAAAAAGACAGTAGAACGGATTGCAAGGTGGGTTGATTTTGATGGTTCATATAAGACAATGGATAATTCATATATTGAATCTGTATGGTGGGCACTTTCAGAAATTAATAAAAAAGACTTGCTTTACGAAGGACAAAAAGTTTTATTATATTGTCCGCGTTGTGAGACACCAGTGTCAAAGGCAGAGACCGCAATGGATGATAGCTATAAAGAAATTTCAGAAGAATCAGTAACGGTTAAATTTAAAGTTAAAGACCCAGAAAAATATAATTTACCAAAGAACTCATTTATACTTGCCTGGACAACAACACCATGGACGCTTATCGGAAACGTCGCGCTTGCAGTTGGGAAGGACATTGAATATGCAGTTGTCTTATATAACGATGGGTACTATATCTGCGCAGAAGATCTTGTTGAAAAAGTCTTTGCAGATAAAAAATACTCAATCAAAAAAAGTGTTCATGAAAAAGATTTAATTGGTATTGAATATGAGCCTATCTATGAAGTCTCCGCAGTAAAAGAAACTACGAAAAAAGCGTGGTATATCGCAGATGCAGATTTTGTTACAACGGATGAGGGGACAGGTATTGTTCATACAGCTGTTATGTATGGAGAAGATGACTATAATTTAGGGCAAAAACTTGATCTTCCTACTGTGCAATTACTTGATGAAAAGGGTCATTTTAATGACAGTGCCCCAGAAATAATTTCCGGGCAATATTTCAAAAAAGCAGAAAAAACTATAAAGGAGGATTTAGAAAAAAGAGATTTGTTATTTGCACGCGCAGATCATTCTCATTCATATCCTCACTGTTGGAGATGTGATACGCAACTTTTTTATAATGCAATTTCATCATGGTTTATTCGTGTTGAACCTGTTAGAAAAAAATTAATTGAAGAAAACAAGAAAGTTCATTGGGTACCGGAACATCTTCGAGATGGGCGTTTTCACAATATTATAGAAAGTGCTCCCGATTGGAATATCTCAAGAAACAGATTTTGGGCAAGCCCTCTTCCTATATGGCAATGCGACGAATGTAAAACAATTGAAGTGATTGGAAGCGTCGAAGAATTGCAAAAGAAAGCTACAAAAGGAAATAATACTTATTTAATTACACGGCACGGCGAAGCCGAAAGTAATGCTACAGACGTGGTAAGCAGTACGGAAAATAATCCACATCACTTAACTGAAAAAGGAAAAAGTGAAGTGAAAAGTTTGGCGGAAAAACTTTCGGGAGAAAACATCGATCTAATAATTTCCTCACCATTTGTTAGGACGCGCGAGACTGCAGAAATCGTTGCAGAAGAAATTGGCGTCTCAAAAGGTGAAATTATCTACGATGATCGTATTGCGGAAATAGACACAGGAGATTTTGATATGGGTCCAATACAAGCATATAGAGATTATTTTGAAAGCACACTTGAAAAGTTTACTAAAAATCCAAAAGGTGGCGGAGAGACATTGCGTGATGTAAAGAAGCGCATAGGAGAGTTTTTTAGATCTATAGAGGAAAAATATAAAGATAAACGTATTCTTATTGTTTCGCATGAATATCCGATATGGATGATTGATACTCTTGTGCATGGGTGGGATGATAAGCAATCTGCATTTGAGAAAGATCAAAAGAAAGATTATATAGGCAATGCAGAATTGAATAAAATTGAGTATAAGAAATTACCATATGATGATATGTATGAGCTCGATCTACACCGTCCGTATATTGATGAAATAAAACTTACATGTTCTGCGTGTAGCATGGAAATGGAGAGAGTTCCTCAAGTTGCTGATGCATGGCTTGAATCTGGCTCTATGCCGTTTGCGGCGGAACATGTACCGTTTGAGAAGAAAGAGTGGTTTAATGATCATTATCCAGGAGACTTTATTGCAGAGTATATTGCACAAACTCGTACATGGTTTTACTATACACACTTTCTTGGAGTTGCTCTTTTTGATGGGCTTTCTTTTCGTAATGTAGTCACCACAGGGACAGTCTTGGCTCTTGATGGTCAGAAAATGTCAAAGTCAAAGAAAAATTTTCCTGATCCATGGCATGTATTTAATACGTATGGTGTTGATGCGATGAGATATTATCTATTGGCATCTCCAGTTATGCGATCGGAAGATATTAATTTTTCTGAAAAGGAATTAGATGAAGTATATAAAAAAATTATCCTGCGTTTGAAAAATATAAATTCATTTTATAGATTACACGAGCCAGAGGAAAAAAGTCGCTCTAGCACTAGCGCACATATATTAGATCAGTGGATTATCTCACGAATGAGTCAGGTTGTGATTGGGGTGGGGGATGCAATGGACGCATATACAATTGACAAAGCACTGAAGCCCATTGGTGAATTTATTGAAGATCTTTCAGTGTGGTATGTGCGAAGATCTAGAGATCGGTTTAAACAGGATGGAGACGATAGAAAAAAAGCTCAAGAGACATTTACCTATGTGCTATTTACCCTCGCGCAAATTATGGCGCCATTTATGCCATTTGTGTCAGAAGAGACATATCACTTGGTAAAAAGTGATGATGATCCAGAAAGTGTCCATCTTACATTATGGCCTGAGGCTTCTGATATAGATGCAGTGCTCATTTCTCAGATGGAGTATGCTAGAACCGTTGTTGAAGAAGCGCTTTCAGCACGACAAGCGGAGAGTATAAAAGTTAGACAGCCACTCGCAAAACTCACACTCTCCGATGATATATTGCAGCATGTACCTGAAATTCTTTCTGTAATTGCCGATGAGGTCAATGTAAAAGAAGTAGTCATTGACGAATCACAAAAGGAAAAAATAGTACTCGATACAAATATCACTCCAAAATTACAAGAAGAAGGATCGCTTCGGGAAATGGTAAGAAATATTCAAGCTTTACGCAAGAAAGAAAAGTTACAAACAGGACAGCTGGCGCCTCTTTCTGTTTGTGGAAATGATGAGGCTTGTGGATTAGTGGAAAAATACAAGAATGAAATTAAAGAGCTTGCTCATCTGGAAAGTATTTCATGTGGTCCACTTGATGGTAAGGATCCGTCTATCTCCGATAAAAATCTTTCCTATACGCTTTTTGTAGAACAGAAATGACCTACCAAATATATACAACGGAAGGATTTGTACTTTCACATTACGACAATAGTGACGCGAATAGATACATCTCGATATTTACTAAAGATTTAGGACTTATACGCTGCCATGCTCAAGGCATACGCAAGTCTACTTCAAAATTAAAATATTTATTACAGCCTTTCACACACGGACAATTTTCTTTTATACGAGGAAGAGAGGTTTGGCGTGTTGTTGATGTTGGTCAGATAGAAAATTCTGTTATCTGCATGGATACCAATGAACTTCAAAAATTTATGGCACGTATATTTGCCACTCTTGAAAGATTTCTAGGCAATGATGAACCATATCCAAGCCTTTTTACTGATATCAAGGAATCGTTTTCAGTATTACGAAAACAAAAATTTTCAAGTGAGAATTTGTCACTTTTTGAGATTTTTACCATGCTCATAGTACTTTTCCATTTAGGATATATCGCACACACTGATGAGCTAAAACTTGTAGATTATATAGGAAAAACAAGCCAAACAATAAGCTGGAATGATGAAATACTTCAAAATATTTCTAATAGAAAGAATGAATTTATGTCACTGATTAACAATGCAATTCAATCGAGTCAGCTGTAAAAACCTATGTTATAATTTTCTGTATGAATGATTTTCAAAAGGATAAAGATTATCTCGGCAATCTGAAGAAGAAATTGTATAAAAAAGATGTCGATTTTTCATATAAACGACAGAAGTTAGAAAAGGAAGATATTTCAGCAAAAACAGATTGGGAAGCCGAGCCTGCGAAAGCATCAGCATCTAAGATACAGGAACCATTTTTTCAATCTTCTTTACTTATAAAACTTTTTTTTATTTCTCTATTGTTTTTTGTGCTTGCTGGCAGTATAGCAGCATACCGCCTTTTTATTGATCCAATTGTTTCTTCCCCTCAGAACCTTGATATTACCGTACAAGCACCAGCCTCTTTGCCTGGCGGTGAGGAGACGTCTTTCCAAGTGATTATCACCAATAATAACAAGAGTACGATTGAAGCTGCACTTCTTGAGATAACTTATCCGGAAGGGACGCAACTTGTTGATGTTCCAGGTTCTGATAATAGAAAAACGAGAACTGAACTGGGGGCTATTTTGCCTGGTCAACAGATTGCTGAAACTGTTCGGATGATAGTTTTTGGGGAAGAAAATACAGAAAAGACCATAGCGCTGAATATTGAATACCGCGCCGAAGGATCATCCGCGACTTTTTCAAAAGATAAGATATATGAATTTGTACTTACTACTTCACCAGCTAGCCTTTCTGTTGATATACCGAATGAGGTAAATGTAGGAGAGGAGGCTGAAATAATGATTGATGTTGTTTCGAATTCAAAGAATGTGCTTGAAGATTTTATGGTCAATGTTGAATATCCATTTGGCTTTGAGTTTGTTGATGCAACTCCTTCGCCGACATTTGGTAATAATGTTTGGTATGTTGGTGATCTTGCGCCTGCGGCAGGTACGTCAATCGTCGTCCGCGGCGTAGTTAATGGTCAAATAGAAGACCAAAAGACTTTTAAGATTTTTGCTGGAATTCAAGATGAAGAAAATACTAGGAATATTGATGTTGTATATAATTCATTTATACAAACAGTACTTATCAAGAAGCCATTTCTTGCCGTAAACTTTTCTATCAATGGCGACTCACTTTCTGATGAGATTGTGCTTGCAAGTAATGGAAGAGTATCCGGGGATATTAAATGGTCTAATAATCTTTCATCACGAATCTTAAATGGATCATTCTCACTCAAAATCAATGGAGATGTAGTTAATAAATCATCAGTGACTCAAGATAAAGGCTTTTATCAATCTGGAGGTAATACTATTGTTTGGAATCAGACAACAGATAGAACCCTTTCAATTATTGAACCGGGTGAATCTGGATCTGAGCGGTTTGACTTTAAAACAAAGCCTTTATTTGGCTTAGATTTATTCAAAAATCCAAGCATAGATCTTCTCCTTGAGTTTACTGGGGAGAGGGTATCGCCAGGTTTCCCGAGCGAATCGATTCGATTTACACAAAGTAAGAAAATTAAAATAAATTCTGACGTTCAGCTATCTGCTGACGGATTTTACTTTACTGGACCATTTACAAATTCAGGGCCACTACCACCGAAAGTTGATAATAGTACAACGTATACAATAGATTGGACCATCTTTAATTCATCTAATAGAATCTCTAATGCAAGCGTTGTGGCAAGTCTCCCAATTTATGTGACATGGCTCAATACAACATCTCCATCAACAGAAGATATTGTATTTAATGAATCGACAGGAGAAATAGTGTGGGATGTTGGAGATATACCTGTTGGCGTGAACGTTACAATTCCTGTTAGGAAGGTTTCATTTCAGGTTGGACTTACACCAAGTATTTCACAGATAAATTTGACTCCTGTTATAATATCGGAGTCCAGATTCACAGGAAAAGATACATTTACTGGCGCTATAGTTGATACTACAAGTCCTCCGGTGAATACTGTGATTTCTAAAGATTTTGGCTTTGATGTGAACATACAATCAAGAGTTGTACCATAACCACTTTCTTGGTAAACTCGTGTCTATCATCTAGTAATAACTTCATTGCTCTGTATTGATATGTATAAACAAAAAGTATTTCCAAATAAATTAACACTCATAACTATCCCAAAGCCAAGCGCTACAACGACTACTGTACTTGTGCTTGTTGCATGTGGGTCAAAATATGAGACAAAAAATATAAATGGCATATCTCACTTTCTTGAACACATGTGTTTTAAAGGCACAAAAAGAAGACCTAGGGCGATTGATATAGCGAGTGAACTTGATGCGCTTGGCGCACAATACAATGCTTTTACGGGAGAAGAGCTTACTGGTTATTATGCTAAGGTTGACCCAACGCATATCGAGCAGGCAATTGACATTGTTGCGGATATTTATGTTCATCAGATTTTTCGTCCAAGTGAGATAAAAAAAGAGTCTGGTGTGATTATAGAAGAAATAAATATGTATGAGGATAATCCGCAGAGGAAGGTACATGATAATTTCACATCACTTTTGTATGGGGATCAACCGGCAGGATGGAATATTGCTGGAACGAAAGATATAGTTTCCAAAATAAATGCAACCAATCTTTCTAATTATCATAAAAAACATTATGTCGCAGAGGCGACAACTGTTATCGTCTCTGGTAATCTAAATGAGAAAAAAGTCGAACAGGAAGTGCGAAAACATTTTTCAAAAATTCGCACGAGCAAAAAACAACAAAAGAAGAAAATTAAAGAGGTTCAATCTAAACCAAATCTTGCCATAGAGTACAAAAAGACAGATCAATCCCATATGGTTTTAGGATTCCGTACTTTTTCTGCGTCTGATAAACGAGTACCAGCATTGAATGTTTTGGCAACTGTTCTTGGGAGAGGTATGAGTTCCAGACTATTTAATAAGATACGCGAACAAATGGGAGCTGCGTATTATGTCTCTGCGCACCCTAATTATTATACAGATCACGGTTTTTTAGGAATAAATGTAGGCGCAAATAATCAGAAAACCAAGGAGGTGCTGCAAGCGATTCTTGTAGAATGTTCGAAATTTAAGACACAATTAATTACTAAAAAAGAGTTAAAAAAGGCACAGGATTATATGATTGGTAATTTGTCGCTGAATCTTGAAACAACAGACGAATTAGGCTGGTTTTTTGGAGAACAAGGCATTATCCGGAAGAATATAAAGACTCCACAAGAAGTTATAAAGGCCATAAAATCTGTTACTGCAAAGGAAGTTCAGGAAGTTGCAAGGGAAATCTTTCAGGACAAACACCTAAATACAGCATTGATTGGACCAGTCAAAAGTGATAAGGGATTTGTTTCTCTTCTTACGCTATAGTAAAATGCATATATGGAAGCTAGGAATATTTCTGTAAATATAGGTTTTAGCACAATCGCAAAAACGATCTTTTTCGTCATTTTATTGTGGGTACTTTATCAGCTTCGCGATCTTTTTCTTGTAGTGCTTACAGCGGTTGTTATTGCGTCAGCGATTGAACCGATGACAAGATGGTTCATAAGGTATCGAATACCGAGGGTTATCGCTGTCCTTATAATGTATTTGATAGTCTTCTCTATTTTATTTGGTATTGTCTTTTTCTTTATCCCTCCACTTATTGGTGAATTACAAACATTTTCAGCTAGACTTCCTGAATATATTAATTCTATAAATATTAGTAATTCGGTCGGCACGGTGTCACAAGAAATCTCAGGAAGTTTACCAGGGGAAATTGTCGACAATATAGGAAGCTCACTTTCAGTCTCTGACGCTCTCACCGGGCTTAATAACACAATCAATAAGTTTAGTGGCAACTTCTTTAATGTTATGGCCGCCATCTTTGGTGGGGCGCTGTCTTTTGTACTTATTATTGTAATTTCTTTTTATCTTGCAGTGCAGGAAAGAGGTATTGAAAATTTTCTGGCTATTATTACACCAGTTAAGCATGAAAAATACATTATTGATTTGTGGCATCGCTCACAGAATAAAATTGGATTATGGTTGCGAGGGCAACTATTACTAGCTCTCTTGGTTGGTATTTTGGTGTATTTAGCTCTGACTATATTTGGTATAAAGTTTGCGCTTTTGTTGGCAGTTATTGCGGCGGTTTTTGAGCTTATACCTATATTCGGTCCCG
>CEPX01064794.1_pt1 | contig 13406 bp, 14 predicted proteins | sample 361361 | NCBI WGS metagenome assembly CEPX01 (sample SAMEA2619974, study PRJEB7988) | marine metagenome | biome: marine biome (ENVO:00000447); feature: mesopelagic zone (ENVO:00000213) & marine oxygen minimum zone (ENVO:01000065); material: "saline water (ENVO:00002010), including plankton... | reverse complement strand
CCCTTTAAGATTTGATTCATTTTTTATTCTTCTTCATGATATTTTTTTCAACATGCTCACAGATAATATGATAGATTATTCTGTGTGCTTCCTGTATTTCAGGCGTTGTTTCGCATTGGACAGATAAAGCAATATCAACAATTTTTTCAATGGAGCCCTTTTTCCCAAGAAGTCCAATTGTTGTTGCAGACAATTTTTTTGATACTTGCAAACCTTTTTTCACATTTAGAGAGTTCCCACTAGTTGAAATTCCTATTACAACATCGCCCTTTTTTACCAAACTCTCACATTGACGGCTGAATACTACATCATATGAATAATCATTAGAAATTGAAGTAAGTGTTGATGAGTTAGTAGTTAATGCCAAAGCTGGTAAACCTGAGCGATTAAAATTAAATCTGCCAATAAACTCAGCTGCTATATGCTGTGCATCTGCCGCACTGCCTCCATTTCCAAATAAAACTATCTTGTTACCTCGAATGAGAGAATTCGTAATTGCATCAATAGTTTTGTCGATCTCTGGAATAAGAGATGCCAAATCTAAGATTATCTGTGAAGTATTTTCAAGCCTTTTTTCGATTTTTGTGTATCTATTTGTCATAATATCACCATCATGAGTAAACTCGTAATTTTTTCATTACAGAAATTTCAGAATCCCAAACTCGTTTTTTCCCGTCGCCTAACACCTTTTCAATGTTTCTTACATCTCTAACTAATCTTTCAAGTCCCTTTGGTTCAAGTGATGCTGCTTGGTCAGAACCATATGCAGTTCGATCTAATGTAACATGACGTTCAATTGATGTTGCGCCAAGAACTGCTGCACAAACACAAATTAAATAGCCTGATGATTCATGGCCGCTATATCCAACATTACAATCAAATTCTTTTTTTAGCGTATGTATACATTGTAAATTAGCTTCCTCATCCTTCATTGGATATGAACTGTTAGAATGTTGTAATTCAAAAGGGCATTTATGTTCTCTAAAAATTTTTACAGCCGTTTCTATTTCATCCATTGTACTCATTCCGGTTGAAATAAAAGTTGGTTTTTGCTCTTCTGCAATCACCTGTAGCAATTTTTTGTTTGTCAACATTGCAGATGCAACTTTATTATGTTTAAGATCATATTGCCTCAAGAAAATCTGACTATCAACATCCCAAGATGAAGCATACCATTCAATTCCATTTTTTTTACAATAATTATCTATTTGATTATATTCCTTTTCGCCAAATTCCAACCCTTCTTTTTGTTCTCTTGTAGTTGTTCCCCATGGACTTTCCCTAGGAGAATCCAACTGTTCTTTAGTGTATACTTTGTCAATTGTTCTCTTTTGAAATTTTACTGCATCACATCCCACAGATTTAGCAACATCTATCAATTTTTTGGCAATTTCAACATCGCCATTATGATTAATTCCTATTTCCGCTGTGATAAAGATCATAATAAAAAAACAGATTTTTTGAATAAATATGTATTCAGTACAATTTCTTAGCACCAAATTTTGCCTGCATTAACAAATCCACAACCTCTCTAAAAGCACCCATACCACCACGTGATTCACAATGATAATCTGAAATTTTTACTGCATCTTTAATCCCATCAAGTGGAGTCGCTGAAAAACCAACTTTTTTCATTAATTCCAAGTCATTTACATCATCACCAATGAATGCAATCTCATTTGATTTTATGTTTAATTTTTTGCATACTTTATCAATTACCATTTCTTTTTTCATTACCGCATCTAAAACAAAGTAGACGTTCATTTTTTTTGCCCATTTTGTTATTATTGAGCTTTTTTCTTTTGTGACAATTATAGTTGGAATCTTATTTCTTCGCAAGATATTTACTCCCATTCCATCCCTAGCATAAAATTTTTTCATAACATCACCTTTACTAGAATAATACATTCCACCGTCAGTTAATACCCCATCAACATCAGTTAGAAGAACCTTAATTTTTTTACACTTTGTGCTAATTTTTGATTTCATTTATTTTATACCAATTTTCAACGCATGTAATTACTTTTGAAGTATACTATACTAAGCCAAGTTGGTTATATTTGTATAACAATTAATAAATCTAGACAATTTGTCATTCTCATATTGAAACCAAATATCCTTGTTCTTATAATTGACGGTTTTAGAGGCGATAAATGCTTTGGGAAAAATAAAACATCACATACTCCAAACTTAGATTCATTACTTTCTGCCGGTGTTTATTTTAACCGTACAATTAGTAGTTCTGATGGCACACGAACGTGTGTTGGTTCTATTTTAACTGGAGATTACCCATTTAGGACTGGACTAAATACTTTTTACAATCATAAAAAATCAACGCGGTACTTTGATCATTTAAAGAAACATGGTTATTCTATTTTTGCTACTACACCAGATGTAGATTTATGGCAAACTCTCACAAAAAATTTTGATGGAAAGGATCTTTTTCCAAAACCATATGAATATTTGTTTGGAGGAACAGGCAAAAAAATTCTAAAACGACTAGAACATGCAAGTAATTTCCAACCATGGATATACTATGTTCATATAATGGATTTACATCGAGGCGTCAATTTTTCACTACCTGAGAATTTTAAAGATGAAAAATTTGGAGCAAACGATTATGAAAAAATGGTATCGGGTATAGATTACTGGATTGGTAAGATTCTAGAAAAAATTGATTTAACTAAAACTTTGATAGTTGTAACTTCGGATCATGGTGAATTTATTCCAGTTTCAGGCATAGATCATGAAATAACTTACATCCCAACTCTGGTCAAAGCTGGTCAAAAAATTAAAAAAATTACTCCAAAATATTTTCAGCCGCTTGGAGAATCCACCTTTGTTAAAATCCGTGATGCCATTGTTCCCATAAGAAAGTCAATTCTTAAAACAAAATTATCTGAAGAAGAGTTGCGGACTTTAAACGTTCGTGGTACTAAGACTGGCTGGGAACTTTATGATGAAGTAGTTATAACCCCATTATTATTCTCTGGCTATGGCATAAAACATTCTAGATTCATTAATCAACAAGTTAAACAAATTGATATTTTTCCTACCATGGTTTCAATTATCGGTTTACCCGAGATTAATGAATCAATTGAAGGAAAAAGTCTTCTTCCAGCGATTAATGGAGAAAAAATGAATGAAGAGCCAGCATTAATCGAAAATCAAATACTTGATCCATATGATGACGATGTTGTTATCGGAGTACGAACTTCAAGTTACAAATATTTTCGAGATCGTTCTAATAAAAAAAATAAATCTTGCCTTTTTGATTTAAAGAATGATCCACATGAAAAAAACAATATTGTCACAGAAAGACCGGATATTGTTGAACAGATGGAAAATTTACTGGCAAAATACAGAAAAAACGAATATAATTTTGAAGGTGATTCTGACGATAAAGAAGTGCAAAAAATTAAGGAAGAATTGAAAAAAATGGGATATATTTAATATGAAACCTAACATTCTTTTTCTTGTTATAGATTCGCTTCGAGCAGACAAGCTTTCTAATAGTAATAAAAAATCTGTCACCCCAAATTTAGATTCGCTAAAACATGATGGATGTTACTTTCCTCAGGCAATCAGTGCCTCAGACGGCACAAATGTTTCATTAGGGAGTATTTTTACTAGTCAACATCCTTTTAACCATAAAATTACATGGTATGAAAATTATTCTAACGCAAAAAAGAATTGGAGCTTGTTTAAAACACATGGCTATAATTTGTATGCCACTGTACCTGATATGCCATTTTTAGATACAATTACATCTGATTTTAACGATCGAGATCTAGTAGCTGGCACTCCGTATCTTAGAATTTTTGAAGGGTTTGGTAAAAAAATCCTATCTAGATTAAGTTCCATCAAAAATTCCGCCCCATGGTTTTATTATGTTCATATAATGGATTTGCATATAGCAAAAAAACTTCCTAACGAATATACAAATAATAAATTTGCTTTAAACTCATGGGAGCAAAAATTAGCTGTCATAGATACATGGATTGAAAAAATTCTGAGCGAAGTGAATTTAGAAAATACCTTAGTAGTTTTAACGGCAGATCATGGTGAGTTTGATCATGATCTAGATATTGATTACGGTGAAATGCCAAAATTACAAAAATCTTTAAAATTTTTTAAAGCAAAATCACCAAAATCTGTTGAATCACTCGGCGTAAAATTTTTTGTCTCTCTAAGAGAACGAAAAAGAAAGCGTGCATTAGATAAAATTCAAAAAAATTTAGAGCAGAAAGGCGATGATCAAGAATTAAGAAATATTAGTACACGCGGCGCGGATAAACTATTTGACGATGCATTAAGAGTACCTTTAGTTTTTAGCGGATTTAACTTAAAACATAATGAAATTTCCCAACAAGTAAGACATGTAGATATATTACCTACAATTTTTGAATTATCAGGCATTACCCATAATCAAAAATTTGATGGAGTTTCTTTACTCCCACTTATCAATAATAGATCATTTGATGAAATCCCGGCGTACATTGAAAGTGTACCTGATATGAATCATGAAAGAGGAAATGCTATTGGTATTAGAACATCTCAATACAAATACTACCGTTCAAGAGAGGATCCCAAACAAAATATTTTCTTATTTAACCTTATTACTGATCCTAACGAAATGAGCAATCTTGCAAACAAAAATCCAGATTTGGTAAAAATGTTTGAAAAAACTCTAAACGATATTAAATTAAACCAATCGCCTTCTAAAAATACTGAGAAAATGAGCGACGAAAAAATTGCAAAAGCTAAACAAATTCTTAAAGAGTTAGGATATGATAATTAGTATTTACTTTCTCTATTAATCCACTTTAGTAATTTTTCTTGCAGTGTTTTTTCTGAAGATATTCCAGTTCCAAAAATATTCCTTTGTTCTAGAGGATCATTCTCCAAATCATACAAATTCCATTCATTTGGCGTTTCAAAATAAATTAATTTGTATTTCTTAGTCTTGATACAGAAAACATTTGGTTTTTCAGGAGATGGGTACAATCCATGCAGTGCACCAGTTTCAGAAAATACCTCTCTTTCATTATTATTATCCGCAATCCCATTTTTTAATTCGTTAGCGAAGCTAATTCCTGGTAAATCTGCATTATAATTAATATCACATAATTCTAATATTGTTGGGAATATGTCTATTGTACTTTTAATACTGTCAGATTTTTGATTTTTTAAAATATTATTACCCATGAATAAATAAAACGTTCTTATGGTTTCTTCATATGTGTATGAACCATAATTTCTCTCCCCAAACCTTTCACCAATTGCTGTACCATGATCAGAAAAGAATACTATGATCGTTTCTGCAGGATCTGCAATTTCATGAATAAAGTCTCTAATTTTTTCAGCATACTTTGTTGTTTCTAAAAATAATTTGTCATATCTTTCTAAATTCTGCTCCTTTTGTTCGTAGTATGATTTATTGTCCCATTCATATTTTGGTAAAACCTCTGTAACAATAACATCATGAATTAATGCATAATGCATATAACAAAAAATCGGTTTCCCATTAGCCATTTCAAAATTTTTTTTCAAAAGTTCAGTATGAATAGTAAATTGGTCTTCACCTAACTTATGTGCTCCATGAATGTCATATCCTCTTTCCGGTACTACTTTACCATGTAATGAATTACATGATGTAAAGTATCCATTTTTCTGAAAAATTTCAGGCAGAACTTTAATTGATTCTTTGAGATCTAAAACTTTGTAGTATGCGTCAATTCCGTTGTCTTTACCATAAAGACCTGATAATATTACGTTTACAGCACCTACTGTGTATGGAATTCCTGCTGTAACATTATTGAAAAACGTCCCCTCTGATTGTAATTCCTTAAACTCATTTGAAATATCAGTTCTATCCCATCTACAGCCATCAAGTATTATGAAAATTACATTAGGTTTCAATGATTGAGAAATTACACGAAAGGGATTAATAGTTTTAGATTATCCAAAAACTAATTGTTAATAATTTCTCAAAATTTATCAAACTATTCTATGCCTTTTCCTTCCGACGTAATTTATAGAATTAATTTAGCTTGGATCAATACAGTTGATGAGCTCTCTGAAATTCTACGTAAACATAAAAACCACAAAATTTTTCTTGATTTACCTATAAGAAGAACTAAGCCACCTGAAAATAGATACAGTATAGATGATCTCACGCCTATAATCAAGAATTTTTCAAACATAAGATATCTTGCAGTTTCAAATGTAAACTCTAAGGATGATGTTTTAGATATTCAAAACAAATTACCTGATAACATAACACTCGTTCCAAAAATTGAGAGTATTTTGGGGATCGTAAATATCAAAAGCATTACTGACTATGTAAAAAATAAGAAAAAAATTATCATGCTTGATCACGATGATCTTTACAGGTCCATTGAAAAAAGCAACGAACCAATTTCAAAATTCCAAAATTCAATAAACACTTTGATTGAATTTTGTAAAGAAAATGGGATCATTCTGTTAAGAACTCGTGGTGTCATATTTGCTGATGATTAATTCACAGGAATTAGAGATCAGCGATAATATTGCAATGGATATTGAACAATTAGCAAACGGTGGATTCCATCCACTTAAAACATTTTTAAATTCAAAGGATCTAGATTCCGTTCTTACTAAGATGCGTCTTACTAATGGGGAGATTTGGCCAATTCCAATATTATTTCCAAAACCAAAAAATATTAAAATTCAAAAAAACTCAAAACTGATTCTAAAATATAAAAATTTTAATTTTGCTAAATTAACTGTGTCCGAGATATACAAATATGACTTGAAAAAACTGTCAAAATTATTTTTTGGAACACTAAGTAATGATCATCCTGGAGTAAAATACATACAAAAAAATGGTGATGTTTTCATCACTGGAAAACTACAAAAATTTCTAAAACTTTCACATATTTTAAAAATAAATTCATTAGAGCCAAGTCAAACTAAATCAATAATCAAAAAAAAGAAATGGAAAAAAATTGTTGGTTTTCACACTCGCAATCCTCCTCATCGTGCACATGAATATTTACATAAATGCTCATTAGAAAATTCTGATGGTTTACTAATACATCCTGTTTTGGGAACAAAGAAAAAAGGTGATTTTACAAATTCTGCAATTTTATCCGGGTATGAGGCATACATTGAGAACTATCTTCCAAAAGAAAACCTAATTTTGACTCCATTATTAATCAATTCTAGATATGCTGGTCCCAAAGAAGCTATTTTTACTGCAATAGTTAGACGAAACTATGGTTGTACACATTTCATAGTTGGACGAGATCATACAGGCGTAAAAAATTTTTATGGAGAATATGATTCACAAAAAATTTTTGATAAATTACCGGATCTAAATATCAAGATATTGAAATTTGATGAACCATTTTTTTGTAAACATTGCAACCAAATCACTACAAAAAAAACATGTAAATGTACTTCTAACTTTCATATAAAAATCAGTGGTACAAAGATACGAAAAACTATACAAGAGAAGAAGTCATTACCGGATTATATTATTCGTAAAGAGGTTCTTAAAACTTTGATAAAAATTGAAGATTCTTTTATATGAAATAATAAATAGAAGTAACTTTATACTTACGAATTCTATTCGTTATGTATAATGTTAGAATCCACAAAAAACAAAACTGATTTATCAAGATTAAAGAGTGGCACAAATTTTCTTGGAATTTTGAATGACATTAAGAGACGACCAGAGGATGCCGCTAATGAATTAAAAGTTCCATTAGAAGAAATTACTGCAATCATTGAAGGAAGAAAGTCAATTAGTCATGAGTTAGTAAACAGAGCAGTTGAAATTTGGCCAGTAAACACTCGAGATTTCTACATAATTCATGATGATTGTGAATCAGGTGTAAAAATTATGAGAGCAGAAGAATCTGAAAAATCTAGTCGTGTTATGAATAGAGCTGGAAAACCATACTATGAGTATAGAGATACAGCTATGAGTAAAGTCGCACCTTTTAGACCTGAATGGATACTAGAATTATGTCATGTTAAAGACAATAACCCTGAAGATAAATCGATCCAGTGGAATAACGGACATTTTATGCACCAGTTTACATATTTTATCGGCGATGTTAATTTCTACTATAGAGATGAAAATGGTAAAAAACAAACAGCTGTAATGAACACTGGAGATTCTATGTATATTACTCCTTTTGTTTCACATACTTTTGCAACTAGAAGTGGCGCCAAATCAAACGGTTTGATACTTGCATTAACATACGGCGGAAAACTAACCGGTGAATCTCAACAGGAATTATCGTCACTGTCAAATCTGGGTTCTGAATTCACACTTGACTTTTCATCCAATGAAGCTGCAAGCGCATCATTACTAATGTATCACAGAAGTATAGCAAATCTATCTTTAGAGGAACTCTCAAAAAGAACTTCTATACAAATTAATAAACTAAAAAATTTTGAAGATGGCTCCGAAACTCCATCTTTTTCTGAACTTGAGAAAATAGCACAATCATTAACGATTAATATCAGAGACTTGCTTCCAAATGACAAAACTGAAGATAAGGTAATAGTCAAACATCATCAAGATGGGAAGGTTTGGTTTTACCCAGAAAATACAAAATCCTACGAATTTCGTGAATTAGCATCCACTGTCGCATTACCTTTTTCTAAGGCATTTGAGATTCAAGTACTCGATTCTGACAGCGCCAATCTTGATTTAAAATCTGGCTTGCATCAGTATATATACAATATTGGAGAAAAACCCATTTCACTAAATTGGAAACTTGATGAAATGAAATATAATGAAACGATCCATCCAGGTGATTCGTTATATATGAAGCCATTCATAAATCATAATTTTAGAGGTAATGGAAAACTCTTGAATTTACGAATTGGTGGGAAAATAGTAGGTGACTCCCAAAGGGAATTATCCATTATTGGAAAGAAGAATGCGCAAAGAGCTATTTCAGAAACCATGCAATGGTTTGATCCACAAGGAAAAAATTAGTACCTATTTGATTTATTTTTCTCTAAACTACAAAACAAACCATATTTTTGAATTTTATCTTTATACCATTTACATTCAAAAAATGTATTTTCTCTCTCTCCCATTAAGGCAGATGTTCCACCATCCACACCAATAGCATCAACAACTCCTACATCAACCATTTTTTGAGGAATAGAACCTGTATTTGTATTACTTCCCATAACAAGTATTACTCCACTTTTTTTATCATTGCCGGACGACTTGGATATTTTTCCAGCAGTATGTGTTCCATATGGGATTAGACCCCAACAACAAATTGCGCTTGCCCTAGACGCCCACGAGTCTTGTGTAGGATTTATTATTTTACCACATCTAATTACTGGATGACCAACTATTCCATCAATTGCATTATTTGGTACTCCATTTTGAATTGTATAATCTGCAAAGGATCCCGTACCAATTCTTCCAAACCATGGTGAATTTGGTGGTTGTCCGTAATCAAGAATAATTCCATTATGTACTACTGTTCCAAATGGCTTCCAAGGCCAATATGGTATAATATAAGCAATGTATAATCCCCAATTTTTTTGGGAAGGTGAATAACCAAGAAAAGAGGCAATTTTGCATGGGATGAAAGTAACAGCAGAAACAACAGAATTTATCAGATTAATAGGACCCCTAGGAGTCATGAATGGGCCATTTGTGAAGACAAAGGCTCCCAAACTTTTTGCAGTAGTTCTGTATTTATGATTTAGCGATTTCTTTAATGTAGAATTCAAACTATTTTGTTTCCTCTTAACCCAAACTTCCATGTTATGTAATTTAGGATCAATTACAGTGAAATTTATTCCAGAATCGCTTCCAGAGTAGAAACCATTTTCACGGAATATTTCGTTGTTTGTTATATTATTCATAAAATTAGAATCAAGTAAAATCCTTGAATTCATATTTTCAATTAAAAAACCGAATAATTAAACATACAAACCAAAATATATCAAAAAATAGTTAATCTAAACAGTGAATCAGAAAAATGTTATTATAGTAATGATAGATGGTGGGAGGCTTGATAGGGCACAAAATTCAAAAATTTTCAATAGACTAGAATCAAAATCTGTATTTTTTTCTCAAACTATCACATATAGTCCTCATACTATAGCTGCCATGCATGCGGTTTTTAGTGGTACATATGGAACAAGATCTGGGACAAATAGTTATTGGTCTACATTCAAATTTAAAAAAGATAAGTTCAAAACGCTAACAGAATATCTACATGATAATAACTATTATACACATGCAGATTTAATTAATCAATTAGTTGTGCCAAAACAGGGATTTGATAATTTTATAATTCATGATGAGTTAAATGATGATTTAACCAAAAAACACAGAGAACTTCTAAAAAAAATGTCATTGTTAGTACAAGAAAATAAGAATTTCTTCTTGTATTTACATTACAGCAAAATTCATACGGGCATTATGAACGAAGTTTTGAAGGTCTATAATAATAATAGTAAGGAGTTTTTTGATAATAGAGTAAAAAATGAACAAAGATATGACACACTTTTTGAAAATGCTGAAATTTATCTACAATCTATTTTAGACGAAATTAATAATTTAGGATTGGAAAAAAATTCATTGATTCTAGTAATGTCAGATCATGGAATTAGTGTTGGAGAAAAATTTGGCGAGCGTGCTTACGGCGCATTTTGTTATGATTATACTCTGCGAACATTTGCTTATCTTCTTTCAGACGAATTTACTTCGAAAGAAATTACGCAACAAGTTAGAACGGTTGATTTTATGCCGTCAATTTTAGATTACTTGAAAATTACATTGGATGATACTTATGAAAAACCAGACGGTTTATCGCTTCTACCATTAATTCACGGTACATCTATGCCAGAACAAATTGCGTACTCTGAGACTGGAAATCCTCTGGATAAAAATGAACCACCAAAGGAACCTAACACAAAATCAGTTCGTACATCAAAATGGAAGCTAATATTAAATCAGTATGATGATTCGAGAGAATTGTATGATCTAGAGCTTGATCCAAACGAGGAGAAAAATCTATTTGGTAAAGGAGAAAAGATGGAATCATTACTATGGGAAAAATTACATAAATTCGAAAAAACATCTAGTTGATTATAAAAACATTTTTTGTGCTCTTTCCAGGTCTTGGTTAGTATCTATCTCGCACCATTTACCTGAAATGAAGATTGGTGTGATAACAATTTTCGAATCAACAAGCTCTTGAATGAAATCTGTAATGTATGCTTTTTTTAATGATAGTGCATTATGAAAAGTTCCTACATGATTAGCAAGTAAATATTCAAATTTCCCAGTTACAATCTTAGCACCATAAGATGATAGTTTAATTAAACCCAAAAATTCCCCAACATCATCATTTGATCTTATATTTTTTTGAATTTTCAAGACATTCTTGTTAGCGTCAAGTAATACATTTTCAGCCTCAATTGATGGATGTAGTGTTCTTCCTTCGTATGCTTGTTTCCAATCCATGTCAATGGCTATTCCAATATCAGATTTGTGCTGAATTAGTTGCCCTAGGACATTTTCGTCAAATAAAATATCAGAATATGCTATTATAACATCACCCTGTATGTAGTCTTTAGCAACCAGAAGACTTCCTAAAATATCATGTTCATCATACCGTGCATCATTGATATACTTAACATCTATACAAGGAAATTTTTCAGTATATGGACCAGTTATTACTACAATCTCTTTAATTCCCATCTTTTTGAAAATTGAAATTTGTCGTGATAGTATAGTTTGGGCATTTACTTCCAGCAGGGATTTTGGAATTTTGTATTCATTACCTCCTAATCTTGTTCCACTGCCAGCTGCAATTATGATGACTTTCATTTTAGCTATGTAATGATTTCATAAAACGTGATTTAATTTTGACTGGATCGATATTTACTCGTTTACTTTTTTTCTTACTTTTTGTGATTTTTACTAAAATTAGAATAGGACCAGTAAGTTTTTTTGTTTTGTCTATAATTTTGACAAGTTCATCTTTTGTGTTAACTTTGAATGTCTTAATTTTTGTAGAATTCGCTATCTTATCTAATTGAATGTTTTTAGATTCAGTAGGCTGTCCCCCAGTTGATTCATGTGAATTATTATCAAAAACTATATGAATCAAGTTTTTCGGTTTATGAACTCCAATTGTAACAAGAGTGCCTAGATTCATCAGCAAATTACCATCGCCGTCAAAAATATAGAATGTTTTTTTTCTATTTTTTAGCGCTAAGCCTAAACCAATCGAAGATGCAAGTCCCATAGAACCGATCATATAGAAATTTGATGGTTTATCACATGTTTCGTAAAGGTCTCTACTAAGATAACCATTAGCTGCAATAATCGGATTACTAGAAATTTTTTCTGCTACTATTTTTATGGCCTCTTTTCTAATCAACAAAATCCCTTTTGATAATCAACGCGCACGGTTTCTTGTTTTGAATTTTCTTCAAAGCCCAATTACAACTTATCTTCCAGTTTTTTTCAGTAATTATTTTAGAATCCAAAGCAAGAATTTTTATCAATTTTGGTTGAACTTTTCCAATTTTTTCATGTTCTGGTGCATCAGTTTTCATATAACCTCTCCATCCAATAAGCAAAATTAATGGAATTTCATATAATTGAACTAGTGAGGTTATTGTACTAATTGAATTAGCAAAACCTGCATTTTGCATGAATACTAAGCTAGGACTTTGAGAAAGAGTCATTCCAGTAGCAATTCCAATGGCTTCTTCTTCCCTTGTTGTAATCAAAATTTTATTTTTTTTTAAACCCTGCTCAATAAAATGTTTCAAAGTAGAATCTGGGACACCTACAAAATTTTGAATATTATTTTTAAATAAATAATCAAAAATCTTTTTTTGTATAGTTGGTTTCAATTAATATATCCCATTTTTTTTAAATTTTTCTTAATTTCTTCTTCCTGTTTTTTTATGTTATACATTTCCTGTAACCCAAAGATTTCCTGCATAGAGGATAAATCTTCAGATATGTCACTAATACTATTTGAGTTTTTTATTTGTTTGAGTGTTTTAGAAATTGATGCATGTGCTACACGTAATGCTTGATTCGCATAAATTATCATTTTTATATTATGAGAAATCAGTTCATCAAGTTTTACAGTTGGATAGGAAGTAGGAACAACTACTAATGGTAGTGTACCTCCCCACGATTCTGAAAATTCAAAAACTTCGTTTGCAGAATCCTGTTTAGAATGTATTAAAATTGCATCAGCTCCAGCTTTTTCATATGCTAAAGCTCGTTTAATGGCCTCTTTCATTCCCATCCCTGAAATAAGTGCTTCAGTTCTTGCAATTATCATAAAATTAGAATTTTCTTTAGCATCTCTAGCCGCAATTATTTTTGCAACAAAATCTTTTTC
>CEPX01037700.1_pt1 | contig 13410 bp, 9 predicted proteins | sample 361361 | NCBI WGS metagenome assembly CEPX01 (sample SAMEA2619974, study PRJEB7988) | marine metagenome | biome: marine biome (ENVO:00000447); feature: mesopelagic zone (ENVO:00000213) & marine oxygen minimum zone (ENVO:01000065); material: "saline water (ENVO:00002010), including plankton... | reverse complement strand
TGCTGCAAGTAATCAGTTGTTCGATGCTATCTTTAGGCAGCAAGGCAACCAACAGAACCCTGCCAAGATCCAACCTGGGCAGCTCTTTCCTAACTTCCACCCAGGAGCATAGTCATGCCAGGTTTTGACCCTTTCGGGCTATCTAACACGCTAAAAGAAATTAACTCGGCTAGGCTACAGTCTTCGATGGCAGGTGCTAATAAGGCGAATGAGCAATATGCTAAGCATGGTATTGAGCAGGCACTGGAGCGGTTGCGTGGTAGTAATACGTTGGCTAATACGCGGCTTCAAAGTGCCAGTGCGTTACAACAGTTAATGGCTGGCGCAGGGCTTACTCCATCCTTAGATGACATTCAGAGTGATAAATTAGGTGCTGATGCTACAGCGTTCAAGCAGCTTATCCTCAACAAGATGCGTGGAACTCAGGCACAACAGTTAGGTAGTAGTATCACAGGAGGTAACATACCAGAGAAGTCTGGTACTATAGCTGAGCGTCTAGCTGGTCGGTTTGGTACAGCTAATCCTGCTTCTACGATCAAGGCTGTACTTGAAGGACTTCCTACTCGAACAGAAGAAAGCACGAAGGAGTTTTCCTTACCAGGGGTCGGACAGCCTAGAGTCAAGAGGAAGTCTAGAGTCTCGGGCAAGACTGACATCAATAACGCTCTAATCAACAGGCTGTTTCATGGTCGCCCTGGACCACAGTTAGCCGTTGGTAGTGGAGCTGGGACTCCTACAGGACTAGCTAATCCAGCCGCTGGATCACTTCAACGAGCGCCTATGGCTAGTACAGAAGACTTCCCCAAGCTGTTTGACGTACCTGAGCCACTTAAGCCAGCTCTTCAGCGACTCTTGGATGAGTCTGAAAATCGTCCTGAGTTCAAGGGAATGGAACTGTCTATAGTATACTCTGGTGGACAGGCATTCCTCTTCATTAACGATCCTAACTTAACTGTTGGTGAGGCTGATCGTACTAGGATGATCCTATTGAGACCAAAGGCACGATAACATGGTTGATGTCGAGTTTGAGATCGATCCAAACCAAGATGCACTGAAGAAGCCAGTCAAGCCTGTTCAGAAACAGGTAGCCTCTGTTGCATCTCCTGAGTTTGAGTTTGCATCAGCACCTTTGACTGCGGCTCAAATGAAGCTATCGTCTGGTCGTCCTTCAGATCGCTTTGAAGATGACCAGCCTTTCCTTCAGAAGGTAGCTGGAGTAACGGATCAGTTCAACTTCCCACTGATGGCTGGATTTCTAGGACAAGTCGTTGAAGGTGGGTTTCCTGTGCTTACTCAGATGCTGTCTGCATTACCTCCGGGTGGAATAGAGCAAGCTAAACAAGAGAGTGATACAGGCACCTTTGGTACTAACCGATTGATCGAGTTTGCTAAAGGCTCCGAAGAGGCAGGTAAAGCAGGACTAGACAAGCGACTAAGTGCTGTAGGTGATGAGTTCTCTGAAGCTATCAATGAGTTCTATGAAGTACCTAATCCGCGCTCAGCTATTGACTCTGCTGCTCGTCTAGTTGGACAATTATTGCCTATTCCATTACCTACTCCTAAAGGCGTGGGTCCAATCTCCAAGGCTATAGAGAAGGTATTGACTAACACGTCAGCCCTTTCTCCATTCGTGCGTATTCAGCGTGGAGATGAGTTCTATCGAATGGCAAAGACAGCCCCTGGATCTAAGGTAGCTCGGCCAGGAGAGGACATACCTGATCTACTTCAGTTTGAGAAGGTAGGAGGTAGCTTCCTTAACGCTGGCAATGTAATCCGCTCTACGTTTGGGCTAGCTGTGGGTATCCCTCTTCATCAAGGACTCTCATATGCTGCTGGAGTTCCTCTAGTGTTTGATGAGGAACGTATGAAGCTATCGTTCCCTGAAGGAGAGGCTCCTGAGACTGAAGCTGAAGGTAAGGCTGCATTCCAGAAGTGGTTGGATGACTTCAGTTTCATTAGTCAAGCTGGAGCCGCTGAAGCTCTTGATAAGAACACTGTGTTCGAGCTTCCATCTAACGTAGGTGTTGAGTTCGAGATCGCACCTAATCTGACTGATTTGGATGGACACTTAGCGGATGAAGAGACTAAGGCTAGGACAGTGGCAGCCAGTGCTGCGTTTGCTGCTCTTGCTGCGGCTGCGGCTGCTGCCTTAGTTAAGCGTAGGGTTTCATTACATAAAGCCAAGCCCTCTAGGTTTGCTCCTCAAGGCATGAAGCCTCCAACACCACGTATGCAAGAGTCTATATCGCAATCGCTTCACGGTTCTTCGGTAGACCATGTTACTCATCTTAAGGCGGCAATGAATGGGTTACGGACAGTTGACCCTACTTCTGGTGACTCTGTGCCTGTGTTCTCTAATCGTGACATCGATCAGTTGATAGGGCAAGACCGCGTAGACTCACATGGTAGAGCTATCGAGGCTATTAACTCAGGTGATCTCGGTACGTTTACGATTGATGCCCCGGCTAAGCTGTTCGACGATGTGAACCGTCTGGATAAGAACCAGCAGAAGCTGTTCGGTGATGGCTTATTAGCTATGCGAGAGTACTTTGTTAGGCAACGTGCTACATTGAACAAGATCGTTAACACTCCTAATCATCCTTTAGCTGCCCAAGCTAAAACGCTGTTGGATGTAGGTCATCCACAACAGATTGCTCAGTTCCTACAGGTAGATGCAGGAATCTTACCTGAAGACTTCGTTTCTCCTGGCTTGTATGATAACCACTATACAGGAGCTAGAGGACATGCTATACCTATCGATACACGTGATCTAGATCTTAAGATACGTATGGCTAGAAATGATCCATTCGTATCAGACCTTATGGACCGTTACGGTCGCATCACCGATGGAATACTCAAGTACTTGGTGGAGCGTAAGGTCTTTCGTCCTGATGATCCTACTGGGCATAATGCTAATCCTAACTTCCTACGTAACTTGAGGAACCAAGTACGAGTAGGCGGAGTTAACGGCCAACCTCTGTTTGTGCCTGGAGTAGACTTAACTGATCCATCTGACTTACGTACCATGAAGGGATGGTTGAGTGAGATGAGTCGTATAGTCGGTCTTGGGACTGATCAAGGCAAAGGCTATCTTGATTTAGCTAACTTCTTACCTTCTAGCCTTGATCCAGGGTTGGGAGTAACTAATCCTCTCAATCCAGTCGACGCTATGGGTATGTACATAGGTCAGATGATTAACTTCGCTGATGAACAGGTGTTCCAGTGGAACATACTCTCGCGTATGGCTGGTATTGATGAGGACGGTAACTTCATCCGTAAGATGAGGGACAATAGAGGGAGATTAGTGCCTGAGACATCCAATGACTTTGCTACCTTCATTGGTATGAGGGAGTTGAGTAAAGATCCACCCGACTTAGGTGCTATAATGAATCAGTACAATCCTGATCCAGTCTTGCGCCAAATCACGGGAGTGGGAGGTAATACAGACAAGACGATCACTCAGCTTACTGATCCACTCAAGAACATGATAATGGTACGTCACTTAGGTAGGGAGTATATCTTCTACGTGCCTGATGATGCAGTGCGAGGTGCCTTATCTCATCAACGTCCTGATCTACACATAGCGTTACAAGCAGCCAGACTGTTCAAGAATGTCAAGCAGATAACGACTACGCGGCTCCCGTTCTTCGCGTTCAAGTCCTTCATGTTCGCTATGCAGCAGACACAACAGAACGCTATTGCTAAGGGACTTCCGTACAATCCTCTAGATGCTGTAGGAGGTGCATATGAGATCATTGCTACGGAATGGGCTAGAGAGACAGCTAGTATGTTCGTTGATGCTATTGAACGTCAGTCTGGCTTGATCAACACAGTGTTCCCTGGACAGACCAAGCAGACCATAGCTGACATGATGACAGAGAAGGTCAAGCGATCCTTCCTGACTGCTATCCAACGTGGCTCTGGTACACTATCCTCGACCGTCTTTCACAATACAGACAACCCCAAGGTAACTGACCTTGTAGGAGCTTCAGCTTCTATCTATAAGGATGATCCTGTAGGTTTGATGCGCTTGTATCGGTATTACCGTGCTATACTGAAGGGATTGTATGAAGGTCCAACTTTAGGTGCAATGAAGAGGCAGTTACCTCCGCGTGGAGAGTTGCAAGCCATTCATGCGGCTGACCCTGCTCGTGCCGATGCTATGGTTAGGATGGCTGCGGCTACTGGACGCGACCTTAGCGGTGATACACGTAGGTTTGGTAGTTCACCAATGGTGAGGGCTATGATGGCTGTAATACCGTGGTCTACGCCCATGATGCAATCATGGAACAGTATTGGAGCAGGACTAAATGCTGCTAAGAAGAATGGTCGTTATGATCGGGCGTTACTATCCTTATCAATACCTACATTCAATGCTATAGCTGTGGCTATGGGTATGTACTTGTTAGGTGAGGAGTATGTTGATCACTTTTACAACAAGTTAACTACCCAACAACGTGCCAATAACCTAATCATCTACTTCCCTACGCCTGGGTTCGTTGAGGGATTAGTGGACGAGCCTAACTTCTGGGCCGCACCTATCTCTCCTGAATGGTCGCTGTTCCATACGTTTGGATTAGAGTTCTTTGATATGCTGACAGGAGCTTCGGCTGGAGCGCGAGAGGCTCTCCTGAATGAACTAGGTACGTTTGGTCCTAATGCAAAGAAGCTAGATGGATCAGACAGTAGTCCTGCTCATGTCATTGCTGCCTTGATACGTATCTTTGATATAGCTGTGCCTCCTCCCTTAGAAGCTGCCTTTGCTGCGGCTGGGTTCAACTTGAGGATTGGTCCTCGTATTGGAGAGGATGGATCTATCTCTTTGGGAGCCCTACACAAGTTAGGTAGTGGAGAACGTATATCGGCTGAACGTGGGCAGTCTCGCTATATTGATCCTGCTGTTGATTCTAAGATGGAGGGTGTACTCTCTGCTCTCCTAGGCGCAGTAGGAGCAGGCGGTACTCAAGTCTACAACTCATTTTCTTTGGGTAACCAAGAGAGTCTAGAGAGAGGCTTTGACTTAGCGGGACAAGAGCTAGTCGACGTAGTGAAGCGACAAGTCACGTACCTTAATCCATTGATAGATCATGTCTTTAGGACTAGTCCCAATGATGAGATTAGTAGTAAGGTACGACTGAAGCTGAAAGGAGTAGAGCGTTTACGCGCTCACGCTGCTAGGCAAAGAGGTGGAGCAGCCCGAGCTGGAGGAAGATCACCGCAACTACTAGAGCATTTAACTCCTTCCCTTAGAGCATCTACTGATCCTATCATCATACTAGCAGCTCCTCTTATAGATGAACTGAATCCTGTATGGTCTAGGCATAATGCTGACATGACAGCCTTACGTACTGAGTCTTCTACGATCACTAACGATCCATCCTTAGATACAAGGAAGCGTTCTGAGTTGATCAACGAGAACAACCTTCAGCAGAAGAGGGTTAATGCACGTACTTTAGTGGAGTTGAAGAACATTGAGGACAAGATCAATGCACTCATGTCAGAGCAGGAAGTAGGACAGGGGAAAGAGTTCGAGCTAGATACCTTTGAGGACAGAACATTACCACGTAACTAAGCATTCACCTTAGCTAGTACCTCAGAGATGATACCGAAGTTCTCTATGTTACGTGTAGCTCTATAGATCTTACCACCCTTCTCTACTTGAAACACTTGTATCAAGTCTGATTCATGGAGTATCTTCATGAGTAGCTTGAACTCAGTGTTGTCTAATCGGTGGTTGACCTTTCGATAGAGTGCATTGTGACGGATTCCATCACCGCCTGCTTCGATAAGAAGCTCTCGTACTCTTGTGACGGCATCTCCAACTCTAGCTCCAGTTGAGAAGTTCCCACCAAAGAGCTGTGCCGCTCTTTGCTTACTATGACTGATAACCTTGATAGCAACGCTGACATGGGTAGTCTGCAACTCCAGCGTTCCATCATTGATGGCAAGGCAAGCGGCAAGTCGTAGAACGTGATCGTCCTCACGGGCCTCGAAACTGGAGTAGAAGGGGTCGTTTGAGACTGGTCTGTTTTTGTACCACTTGGTGAACTTACGGAGTCCTCCGGTAGAGATAGATAACGCTCCAATGCTTCTTGCTCTGCTACAAGTTCTCTGGAGAACGTCAGCAAGTCCTGTTTGAATGCTACTTCTGGGCTGGTACTCAGGCCAAGCGATGGCACGCTTTCGAGCATCCTCCACAACGAATATAACTCTGGATGTGAAGCCTCCTTCAATAACAGATGGATTGATCGCTGTGACCAACCAAGAAGGTGTAGATGCTGACAGAAAGGTGACGTATACGTCATGTTGGATTATCTCTCCTGACTTGAGGGTGCCTGGGGATCGTCTGGTATCTGGACAGTCGTAGAGATCAGTAAGGAGCCCTGGCATAGTGGACATGTACCCCTCGCGACCGAGGATCGTAACGAGTTCGGGGCACGCAAAATGCGCTTCAGCTCTCCCACTCTGTAATGTAGACTGGTGGAGGATAAGCTCAAGAGCTTCTGGCGATGTCTTCCCTGTAAGGAGTCCCCTATCACTAGCCACAAGCTGTGAAACGCTTCTAACCGCTGTAGACTTTCGTGTCGTTCCCGATTCCGCTGCCAGAATAAGATACCAGTTGAGATGGACAGGAGCACTAGGCCGATCAACAAAGACAGTTCTACCACATTCAACTCCTATTGCCCACAGCGCACACCAGAAGTCATAGGCATGCGGCGTTTCTACGTTGGACATGTACTCCATGTACTGTCCGATGAAGGTGTCTGGTTTAACTAGGTTCTGATACTTCACTTCGTGGCCTGACTATTCCATTATTGGACTTGAACTTACGAAGCACTTGGTCTTCAGCATCCTTACCTATCCTTATGGCTAACTTCTCGAACGAGATCTGATTCCAACGGCCCAGTTCAGTATAAGTACCCCCAGTTAGGCGGTAAGCTGCTGTGTACTTCTCTATGTCTTTCCCGTCCTTGCTAGTAACAACCTCGTGTATACCGTAATCAAACACGAAGTTGTCTACTTGACAAGAGATCAATACTAGGTTAGGTTGACCTTCTACATAGTCTGTAGTGTTGACCATCTGTGTACTCCATCTTCTCCTGGCACTGATTCCTTTAAGTCCGTTCCTATAGAGATCATTTGACCACGTATAGGGATTGGAGTTTCAGCGTGTTTCTTCATGATTGACTGGATGATGGCTTTGTCCCGAGGTCGATGTATTGCGATGAGCGCGTCATGGATGTTGAGGAGTATTCTAGCATCTTCCGGCCAATCAGGATCTTCATGACAGAGATAGATAACTCCACCGACCTTATCGCCAATTGTAGACTGCGGATCGAATGCGATAACGCTGTCGAAGCTCTCTTCAGTAATCTTCTCAAGGAATATCATCCTTCTACCTAGACAACTAAATAGCTGTCGCTCAACTCGTACCTCGTCGATGATACGCTTCCAGGCTCGTTGGATTTCAGGGAAAGCTCGATGATACGAATAATACGCATCCTCCGCTTGATGAAGTGGAACCTTACAATCCTCTGCCAACCGGGGTGCCTGCATTCGATAGTTAAGTCCGTGTACGCACTTCTTGCCAAAGAATCTAAGAGAACGAGTTCCATCCTCGTTGTAATCGCTGGAGGGCACTTCATCATATGGGACTCGAAATATTCGAGCAGCATTTGCTCGATGTACGTCGAAGCCCTCTTCAGTTTCTGCTCGTTCGAAAGTCTCGATAAGTCCAGCCACGTTCCACTTGTAGGCAACAATCTTAGCCTCCGCTTGTTTGAGATCAAAGTACGAGAACATGTACCCGTCGTCACAAACGAACATAGGATACGCTCGTTCGGGCTGGTTCTGTAGGTTCGTGCCTGTACCCCACAGGACTCCAGCACTAGACAGTCTACCTGGAGCCTTCTGAGTACCAAACTGTTTGTACTCACATCTCATTCGACCGTCTGGATCGATTCGGGAGGTAGCGTAGGTACTGTGGAACTTGTGGTCGGTCTTGTAATCGTTGATTGCGTCAATGAGTTTAACCTGTTCGTCAGTTGTTCTAGGATGCATCCGCATTCTTTCGCGGTTGTCCTTATTGGTGCTAGATCCTCGTCCAACCAGTCCAAGTTTGTTAAACAGAAGCTCTCCAAGTTGCTTAGTTGATCTAATATTTGGATTGTACTCTCTATCCCCTGTAAGTACATGTATATGCGAGTGTATCTCTGCGAGTTGTCGTTCAAGTTCTCGTCCGAGATCCTCTGCGACATGATCCCTCATCTCCTCATCTATCTTAATACCACATACCTGCATCCGTATGAGATGAGGTTGTAGACGCATTACATGGTCGAAGAAGAAGCCTGCGAGTTTCTGTTGGGTCAACTCTTTATGTAGAGATTTATGTGCTGCCCATGTAATGCAACAGTCCTTGACATTGTATTCCCAGAACTCATTGATATCTCCTGAACCTTCTCGCCAGTCATCCTTCTCGTTCTTATAGTACGGATGTGTTGTGTATTGGGCTGTAAGGAAACCGAGATTATGGGGCATCCGTGGGTATAATGTGTGATGGGCCAGTAGTGTGTCGAACCATACTTTAGGTACATGAATCCTATCCTTATACCAGAGATAGCCAGCGTCATACGATCCATTCTGTGCTATGAAGGATGTATCACTAGACAGAAACCAGTCGACAAGTACATCCCGTATATGACGTTCTTCGGCAGGGGTGTAACGATTACTGGTCCTGTCTCTCCAATTAATACACATACCTTTGTGAGCATTGTTAGCAAAACCAATGCAAGCAGTCTCATTGGCAATAGTCTCAATGTCAAAGGCTACTGGTGCTGGATCGTTACGCAGTGTAGTAACGTAATCAATTGCTTCGTCTGCTGTGGGGTTAATGATGGCGTGGATGTCGTGTCTAGAATAAGTTCCATCGATAACACTCCTCAGTTTGGCTAGATCGAACCTGTACATTGGCTCTAGTGTGAGGTTCCTCATTACATGGGCGGGGTTGTTGGTTAGGATCACCTTGACAGGTCTACGATTCCGTCCAACCAGACAGTCGATGACCGATCCTCTCCAGTTCGTAATTCCGCTGTCACCCGTGAGTGCGTGGAGTGCATAGTTCCCCAATGCCAGCACGTACTTAACGTTGGGTAGATAATCCAGTTCCCAATCGAGTAGCCCCTCCCAATGCTCAAGTTCGACTGCTTTAACAGGACTACGAGCATCCGTCTTAGTAGACATTGCCACTTGTTGTTTAACCACGTTCGTAACATAGCATTGGTTCCTTCGAATGCCATACTTGCCGAGTAGCGTCCACAAGAACTTGCCACTACCACCTACGAGTGGCATCTTCATCTCACATTCACGTTCTCCAGGCGCTTCAGCAATGACTACGATCTCTGAATCGAGTTTGCCAGCTCCCATGCAGTCTACTTTCAGGCCACAAGCTCTAGCCCGAGCAGAGAACTCTTGGAGGAGCCAGCCTTCTGTTACGATATCAGGTTCCATGTTTTCAATGCCCTCTTGACCTGAACTTCATACATCTCCAGGTCGTGATCGTTGTTGATCGCGAATACTGGAATACCGAGACTGTCAAAGTCCACATAGTCACGGGAATCGTTGTCGAACGTCCTCCCAGTCCTGTATAGAACGAGTGCGTAGCAGGAAGGGTGCTCACGGTAATCTCTAATGGCCCTAACTTCATCGATGAATCCACAGTCTGAGATGACGATACGCGGGGCAATCATGTCACGGTGAAGGTGCCTCGCTCCAATCTTACCAAGGATGTTCTGTCCGAACATGGGCTTCATTACTTCCTCGGACAACCATATCTGAGCTTGTCGCCAAGACAGATCGCCTAGTACAGCTCCAGGCTCCTCTTTATAATCTTCAAATGCCTTTATGGCCTTTGGACTGAGCTGGAACATCTCCCGTAGACCTGACTTCAACGACTGAGACAGTTTGTACTCACTACAGTTAGACATAGCTTTGGTGATGAATTTAGCAGCGGTATCCTTACCGCTACGTGGAGGTCCGTTGATGAAGATGACAGTCTTGGTCATTTATCTCCTGCCTTCTGGAGTGATAGAGTGAGCGCACGAGAATCAGTTAACACAGTAACGTGTTCACGCGCTCGTGATATGCCTGTGTAGAAGTTCTTGCGGTTGAGTGTCCATGAGCGCGAACCGTTCATGATGTAGCATACTCGTTGATACTCACTCCCCTGAGCCTTGTGGGTTGTGATAGCATATGCAAGATCAATGTCCTTTTGAGGATTGATATAGAATATGCCGTTCCGTCCCTGCATTTCAAGGGAAGGAGGTATATCAATGGTCCTGTCCCCGAAGTCGATTGTGATAGATCCGTCCGACGTGAACCCTTTGACAAGACCAGTTTCTCCATTGAAGACCTCCAATGGATAGTTGTTGTTGGTGTTGATGACTTTATCATTGATGTAGAAGCGGATGTACTCTTCCTTTATCCACTTGTGACGATCAACGTTGAGGTAGTCCTTACTAGATGGCTGAAGGAGTAGCTGAAGGGCTCCATTGAGGGCTTCTGTGCCTACCCAACCTACCTTGGTAGGACAAATAAGCTGGCAGTTCAGTCCGCCATAGTCAAACCCATCATCAAGGTTATCCATCACGAAGTCTTGAACAGCTTGAACAGGTTCGGAGGAGATCTTCAATGCAAACTCTTCCTTACGTAGTGGCATCTTACCGACTACGATCCTTGCACCGTTCTCGATGATGCTACTTCCTGCGGCTTGACGATGTATGGTTTCCAGACGGATACCATCGAACTTCTCAAGCATCTTGAGGAAGGAGGAAGGCTCTTTCTGTAACCTCTTGATCTGTTCAATAGGTTGGAGTTGGTTAGCATCTCCAAACATACGAATAACGCCCCCAGGTGGGAGAGCATCAAGTAGGTTACGATGAACTTCGACATTGACCATAGCGTATTCATCAGCCAGGACAACATCGAAGTCAATGGGATTGCGTCTATCACGTTTCGGATCGGTTGTGACTAACGCTTTGCCGGTGTTGGGGTCTACCTCGCCGGGTCGTGGGTATTCAAGGAGGCGATGAATCGTTCTAGCCTCAATTCCAGTAGCTTCCTGAATACGTTTGGCAGCTTTTCCTGTAGGAGCGCATAATACTACGGAACGATCTGCTTTCCTAAGAGCGGGATGTACTGCGGCGAGGATAGATGTCTTCCCAGTCCCGGCAGAGCCTGTAACGCCCACAATTCGCCGTGATAGATCGCAACAAGCATTAATCGCTGCCAATTGTGTTTCATCGAACAGAATCTCATCAATTTGACTCACTTTCGGCACTCCATTTGACTGATCCAGTTTCACGATGGAGTTTCATCTGTTCAGCGACTTGAACAGAACACCATCGGCAGAAGTTAGCGAGTGTGATTCCTAGATGTTCGGCTTCAACTTGGATCATGTCATATTCAGCGTTAGTGCATCTGACACGGAGGTTGCCACCACGTTTACCTGTGGAATTGGGACCAAAGCCTCTTGGGACTTCACTTGGAGTCGGGATCGTCACTTTTAGAGGGGGATCGTATGTCATGGATACGTTTCTGTGATACTTTGTGGGAGATAGCAGTTACGTTGGTGGGATCGATACACTCTAGACCTTCTTTAGCTATGTGAAGTGCTGATTGACCACATACAACACAGTAGCTAGTCACCACGTTGTATCGATGTAAGCGTACCATATCACACTTTCTACTGTGTGTCAAGTTCCTATGTGTGTTCCCTGGAAAAGAAGAAGGGCCGCACTCCGTCGAGTGCGACCCTCTAATCAGATGCTTGCAGCATACCGACTTACGCAAGCTGTCGAGCTATCACTAGCCCATCTGAACCTTCTTGTAGACGGCACCAGGATGGTCACCACTCTCGATGGCGTCTAGCACCTTCTCGGCATCCTTGAACCCACCCAGGATATTGATCTGTTCCTTGGTGACGCTCATGGGATTTCCACCTTCATCGGTGACCTGCATCACGATGTAAATGGGTTTGACGGTGCGAGTCTTCTTCGCAGCTTTCTCATCAGCCATCTGGCTATTCCCCTTTTTGGGTTGGTGAGTGAATACGCTGATACTACACGAACAAGGTGGGGGTGTCAAGCCCATAGGAGCATAAACCTGACACCCCCGATCACGCTACCCGGCTGACAACCGGACGGAGGCCATCTCTAGGCGGCGCGAACCCGACTGACGACTGGACGAGTGACGCCTTCGTAGGTGTCATGCTCGACTTCGACAGCAGCTTCCGTACCGATCCACTCTTTAACGTCGATCTGCTTGGACAGCTTACCACCAATCGCCTCGATGAAGCGACGACAGCCGTAACGAGCCTGGGGGTTATCTTCCAGACTGCAACGACGGTAGACGATCACCGTGCCGTCAGGATTGCCCTCAGTGAAGTCCGCCGGATACTGATCGGCAGAGATCACGAACGTAACAGCCGCGTAGAATGTCTCGCGTTGAGATAGTCTCTTCTCGGCGTCACGAATGACTGCGGTATACTCTCCCGCAGGAAGCGGTTCCGGCTCTTCCTGATCTTTCAGGTTGACGGAATACTCGACAATTGAACTCAGTTCTTCGGTCATGGCACTGTCCTTGTGTGCTGTTGGTGGTGGTGGTGGAACTGATGATGATACCAAACTCTTGACTCCCAGTACAGTCCCTAAATCTGGTAGCCAATTCCGCTGGAACTACTAAATGAAGTAGCGAGGTTCCTGTAGGTTCCTTGCTACTTCGGAAGTGGTATCTTTCGACCCTCATTCTTAATCCACTTCTTGTACCACTCTTCGATTCCATCGCCTTTCCATGCCTCTGGATCGAAATTCCAATTGAAGTCACTGTCTCCACTTGAAATGAACATCCGAGATTTCATGGGTTTGCGAAGGCGGGAAGACCTGATAGTGATCTTGCGGTGCTTCCCTGTATCCTCAAGATGCCACACTTCAGACATCTTTACTGGGATCTCTGACTGCATTTTACCACCCACTAGAATGGAAACCATCATTTGGCCTGTGATTTCGTCCTTCGAGGGTACGTCTTCGTGTGCAATGAATATACAGTGTTTATTGTATGATCCAGTCGTTTTGAGCAGAGAAGTAATTCCCTGCATAGTGTAGGAGTTTCGTCTACCATACCCTTGGAGAGTGGGAGCTTCCATAGTTGCTCCACGGACCTCTGTGACACCAAATCTAAGAGCCATCTCGTTAAACGAAGTGACAGAATCAAACACCACAGTCTCAATCTTAGAATTGTCCTCCAAGAGCCCCTTGATCGAGGCTGTATCCTCACGCTTGAACGTGGCAACAACATTAGGGTTCTCCTTGCTGTAGTCAGCTATGAAGATGTCCTCTTGATCCATTAATGAACTTG
>CEPX01024507.1_pt1 | contig 13413 bp, 15 predicted proteins | sample 361361 | NCBI WGS metagenome assembly CEPX01 (sample SAMEA2619974, study PRJEB7988) | marine metagenome | biome: marine biome (ENVO:00000447); feature: mesopelagic zone (ENVO:00000213) & marine oxygen minimum zone (ENVO:01000065); material: "saline water (ENVO:00002010), including plankton... | reverse complement strand
CCAGCCGCCCGGCACTTCGCGCGCCGCGCAGTGGCGGCAGCAGATGGCCTGCACCGCCTGCGGGAACTCGGCCGGGCTATGGGCGGCGCTGAAGCAGGCATGGCACACGCTGCGCGCGAGCGGCGGCGGAGCGCCGCATTTCAGGCATTGCTGCACGGCGCGGCAGCGACGGCCGGTTATGCTATTTGCGCGACGCACGCTTCTTAAGCAGCGCGAAGCTGCGCTGCTTCGCGGTGAGAGCAATGGTGCAAGTATTCCCCCCGTCGAAGGCAGCATCGGAACAGGCACACATTTCGAGCCTTGCGGAATATCAGCAGCTCTACGACCGCTCGGTCGCCGACCCCGAAGGATTCTGGGCCGGGGAAGCGGAGCGCATCAGCTGGTCGCGCAAGTGGGACCGCGTACGCGACTGCGACTACCGCACGGCCAGAATCGCATGGTTCGAGGGCGGGAAGCTCAACGCCTGCTACAACTGCGTCGACCGCCACGTCGAGGCGGGGCACGGCGACGCGATCGCCATCATCTGGGAGGGCAACGACCCCGACGAGAGCCAAAGCTTCACCTACGCGGAACTGCACACCGAAGTGCAGAAGGCCGCCAATGCGCTGAAGGCGCTCGGCGTCGGCAAGGGCGACCGCGTCTGCATCTACCTGCAGATGGTCCCGGAACTGGCGATTGCGATGCTGGCGTGCACGCGGATTGGTGCGGTGCATTCCATCGTCTTCGGCGCGTTCTCGGCCGACAGCCTGGTCTCGCGCATCAACGATTCCGAGTGCAAGCTGATTATCACGCAGGACACCGGCGTGCGCGGTTCCAAGGCCGATATCTCGATGAAGGCAAACGCCGACACGGCGATTGCGCAGACGCCGAGCGTCGAGCACATGCTGGTGGTGCGGCGCACCGGCGGCACAGTCGTCATGGAGTCGGGGCGCGACGTCTGGTGGCACGACGCACTCGGCGCCGCCGGCGCCGAGTGCCCGCCAGCGGAGATGGACGCCGAGGCCCCGCTGTTCATTCTCTATACTTCCGGCAGCACTGGTAAGCCGAAGGGGGTGCTGCACACCACCGGCGGCTATCTCGTCTACGTCGCGACGACACACCACTACATCTTCGACTACCGCCCGGGCGACGTCTACTGGTGCACCGCCGACATCGGCTGGGTTACCGGCCACTCCTACATTATTTACGGGCCGCTCGCCAACCGCGCCGTGACGCTGATGTTCGAAGGCGTTCCAAATTTCCCGGACTTCGGCCGCTTCTGGCAAGTGGTCGCCAAGCATCGCGTCAACATATTCTACACCGCACCGACCGCGCTGCGCGCGCTGATGAAGGAGGGCGACGCGTGGCCGCAGCAGCACGACCGCTCGAGCCTGCGGCTGCTCGGCACCGTCGGCGAGCCCATCAAGGAGCCGGAGTGGAACTGGTATCGCGAAACCATTGGCGAAGGGCACTGCCCCATCGTCGATACCTGGTGGCAGACCGAGACCGGCGGCATCCTGATTACGCCGCTGCCGGGCGCCACTCCCACGAAACCCGGCAGCGCCACGCTACCGTTCTTCGGCGTACAGCCGGCGCTGGTCGACGACGACGGCAACCTGCTCGAGGGCAACAACGTCGCCGGCAATCTCTGCATCGCGGAGTCGTGGCCGGGGCAGATGCGTACCATCTACGGCGACGCGGAGCGATTTTTCGAAACCTATTTCGCGCGGTTCCCCGGCAAGTACTTTTCGGGCGACGGCTGCCGCCGCGACGAGGACGGCTACTACTGGATTACCGGCCGCGTCGACGACGTAATCATCGTCAGTGGCCACAACCTTGGCACGGCCGAAATCGAGGGCGCCATCGGCGGCCACCCGGCGGTCGCCGAGGCGGCCGTCGTCGGCTATCCGCACGACATCAAGGGCCAGGGCATCTACGCCTTCGTGACGCTGCGCACCGGGCAGACGCCCACCGATACGACGCAGGTGGAAATCGTGAAGCAAGTGCGCGCCGATATCGGGCCACACGCGGCGCCCGGAAAAATCCAGTTCACCGACGGACTGCCGAAGACGCGCAGCGGCAAGATTATGCGCCGCATCCTGCGCAGCATCGCCAGCGGCGACGTGAGCGACCTGGGCGATACCAGCACGCTGGCAGACCCGGCAGTCGTTGAGAGCCTGGTCGCGGGGCGGGTTTAGCCCGCCGGCGCGACCATTCCTGCCGGGTCGAGCAGTTCGCGCAGCTCCTGCTCGGACAGGTCGGTGAGCTCCAGCGCTTCTTCCAGCACGGTGCGCCCGGACGCGTGCGCCGCCTTGGCAATCTTGGCGGCCTGCTCGTAGCCGACCGCGGGGGCGAGCGCCGTGGCGAGCATCAGCCCCGACTGGAGCAGCTCGGGACCGCGGCCGGTCGCTTCCAGCCCGGCGATGCACTTCTCGCCGAAGATGGTCGCGGAAGCGGCGAGCAGCTGGATTGCCTGTAGCAGGTTGTGGGCGGCGAGCGGCAGCATCGTGTTCAGCTCGAGGTAGCCGCCCTGCGCCGCGTGCAGCAGCGCGGTGTCGCACGCAATCGCCTGCGCGGACGCCTGGATGACCGCTTCGGGAATCACGGGGTTGACCTTGCCCGGCATGATGGACGAGCCGGGCTGCACCGACGGCAGCCTGAGTTCGGCCAGCCCGCAGCGCGGCCCCGAGCCGAGCCAGCGGATGTCATTGGCGACCTTCTGCAAAGCCACCGCCAGGCAGCGCAGCGCGCCGCCCAGCGCCAGTACCCCGTCGAGCGACGACTGCGCCAGGAAGTGGTTGTCGGTTTCATGGACATCTATTCCGACCAGTTGCGAGAGCTCTTCGCACGCCAGCCCGGCAAACTCGGGGTGGGTGTTGACGCCGGTGCCGACCGCTGTGCCGCCCAGCGCCAGCGGCGCCAGCTCATCCTGCGCCACCAGCAGTCGGTCGAGCGCCCGCTCGACGAGCCCCGCGTAGCCCTGGAATTCCTGCCCCAGCCGGATGGGGGTGGCGTCCATCAAGTGGGTGCGGCCGGTCTTGATGACGTCGTGGAACTCCTGCGCCTTGGCTTCGAGCGCCGCCTGCAGCGCCAGCAGCGCTGGCAGCAACTGGCCGTGCAGCTCAAGGAGCGCAGCGACGTGCAGCGCGGTCGGGACTACATCGTTGGAACTCTGCCCCAGATTAACGTGATCGTTGGGGTGCACCTTGCTGCCGAGCGACTCGCTCGCCAGCCGCGCGATGACCTCGTTAGCGTTCATGTTGCTCGACGTCCCCGACCCGGTCTGGAAAACGTCGACCGGGAAATGCGCGTCGTGCTCCCCCTCAGCCACGGCCAGCGCCACCTGCTCGACCGCTTCCGCAATCCCGCTGTCGAGCAGCCCCAGCTGCCGGTTGGCGCGCGCGGCGGCGACCTTGATGCAGCCCAGCGCGCGGATGAAGCTGCGGCCCATGCGCAGGCCACTGACCGGGAAGTTCAGCACCGCGCGTTGCGTCGAAGCCCCCCACAGGGCGTCGGCCGGTACCTCCATCTCGCCCATCGTGTCCTGCTCGACGCGCGTGTAGGGGTCGGCCGGCAGCGCCCCCGCGCCTGCGGCAACATCCGGCACGGCTCCGGTCGCCGGCTGCGCGCCGACTACGGCGCGCAGCCGCTCGCGGCGGTGGGCCGGACACTGGAACAGCCCGTATTCCGGAAACCGGACGTGCCCCTCGCCCAGGTCGGCGAGCAGCTGGCCCAGCGCAGCCGTGAGCGAAAGGCCGTCGTAGCACGACTCGGCATAGCCCTGCAACTGCTGGTGCACCTCTTTCGTGACGCGTATCGACGTGTAGTCGGGCATGAGCCACACTGGGCAGCACCGTATAAAAATGTATGCAATATGTATTATTATGCAATATGCATACAGAAATAGGACGAGTCAGACTAATTCCGGCTAATGTGATGGTTCTCGTCGAGCAAATTGAGCCGACGCGCGCCGCAGTGAGTGCTGGCAGCCCGCTATTCCGAAACCAGCGCCAGCAGCGCGTCGTGCAGCACGCCATTGCTCGCGACGCACCCCACGCTGTCGGGCGTCCACGGCTCGCCCGTCAGGTCGCTGACGCGGCCGCCCGCCTCCGTGACTAGTATGATTCCGGCCGCGATGTCCCACACTTTCGCGCCCGATACTACGTAGCCGTCATACCTGCCCGCACCAACGTAGGCGATATCGAGCGCGGCGGAGCCGGTACGTCGCGTTGCACGGGAAACGCGGCAGAGCTTGTCCCACACCGAGCTAACCAGCCGGTAATCGGCTCCGTCACGGTCGTAGGGAAAGCCGGTCGCAAAGAGCCCGTTCACGAATTCCGCGTTCGCTGTTACCGCCAGCCGGCGTCGCTTGCCGCCCGACTCGAGCCAGGCGCCCTCCCCGCGAGCAGCAATGCAAAGCTCGTCGGTGAAGGGATTCGCAATTGCGCCGGCGGTGACTTCACCGCCCTCCAGCAGCGCCAGCGTGCTACAGCAGTGCGGAACCGCGTGCGCAAAGTTGGTCGTCCCGTCAATCGGGTCGACGACCCAGGTGCGGTCACCCGCACGGCCATCGCGCTGCGTACCCTCCTCGGCATGGATGCCATCCTGCGGCCGCTCGCGCTCGAGCAGCGCCACCATCACCGCCTCGGCAGCGCGGTCGGTCTCCGTCACAAGGTCGACCGGCCCCTTCATCTCGACCTGCTGCGGGCGGCCGAAGCCGGCGCGGATGGCCTCCGCGCCGGCTTGCGCGGCGGCGGCGGCAACCTCCATGTCGCTCAGCGGCACAGGTGCTCGACTATGCCCTGAAAGAGCGGCCGCCCGTCGCCCGGCCCGTCGGGGTCACGGCCGTTGCTGGCCCAGTCAGAGTGCTGCCAGCCGTGGAACACCCGCTCGGGGTGCGGCATCATTCCCAGCACGTTGCCACGCGGGTTGGTGATGCCGGCGATATCGCCCGGCGCGCCATTGGGATTCCAGGGGTAGCCGGCGCCGGTGCTGCCTTCCGGGTCACAGTAACGGAACGCCACTTGCCCCGACGTCTCCAGCGCCGCGAGCCGCTCGTCGGGCAGCTGCAGCTTCCCCTCGGCGTGCGCGTTGGGGACCGCGATAACCTGCCCGCGCGCGTAGCGTGAAGTGAAGGGAGAGCCGCCGTTGCCCTCAACCTTCAGCATCACCGTGCGGGCTTCGAAACGGTTTGAGTCGTTGGTGTGCAACACCGCCTCCGGGCCTTCGCTCAGGCCGTCCAGGGTGCCCGGCAGCGCGCCGGTCTCGACCAGTATCTGGAAGCCGTTGCAGACCCCCAGGACCGGGGCGCCGGAATTTATATACTCATCGAGTGAATCGCGCAAGCCCGCCCGCAGCCGCGCGGCGAAGATTGCGCCGGCGCGGACGTAGTCCCCGGCGGAGAATCCGCCCGGCAGGAAAAGCGCGTCATAGTCTGCCAGTTTCCGGTGCGGCTGCGCCTCGCCCAGCAGCTGCTTCAGGTGTACCTGTTCGGCGTTGCAGCCGAGCTGGCTGAATGCCGCCGCCGCCTCGTCTTCGCAGTTGGTGCCCTCGATGCGCAGCACCGCGACGTTGAGCTCCTGCGGGGAAGTCATCGGCGGCCGATGGTGGCAGCCGTAAAAAGCTAGTCCAGCCCGGGAAAGAAAATCGGGATTTCGCGCTCCGCGCTCTGCACCGAGTCGGAGCCGTGGACTACGTTCTCGTCCATAACCAACCCGAAATCGCCGCGGATGGTCCCCGGCGCCGCCTGCGCGGGGTCGGTTGCGCCAATCAGCTTGCGCGCCAGCGCGACCGCGCCGGTCCCTTCCCAAACGGTCGCGACGACCGGCCCGGAGTGGATGTAGGTGAGCAAGCTGTCGTAGAACGGCTTGCCCTCGTGTTCAGCGTAAAGCGCCTGCGATTGCGCCTCGCTTACGTCGAGCCGCTGCATGGCGGCCATGCGCAGGCCGGCGTCCTCGAAGCGTTGCAGGATGCGCCCGGCAAAGCCGCGTCGCACCGCGTCCGGCTTGAGCATCACGTAGGTCCGCTCGCTCATTTCTTCGCCTTGCGGGCCTTCCCGGTCCACTCGGTGCGCCCCGGAACCCGCTTCAGCTCAATCAGGTTCCGGCGGCACTTGGAGCTGCAGAAATCGAAGGTCTGGCCGGTCTTGCGGACGTAGATCATTCCCGTTCCGGGCAGTATGCGCTTATCGCAGAAAGAACAGTTTCGCAGCTCAGCCATGATTACCTCTTGCGGTCCAGCGCCTTCGCTTCTCGCGATGAGTCCATCAGCAGCAGCATGTCACCGACCTCGATCGGTCCCAGCACGTTGCGCCGGATAATGCGGCCGCGGTCATCGCCGTCGAGCACGCGCACCTTGACGGAACTCGCCTCGCCACGCATGCCGGTGCGGCCCAGCACCTCGACAACCTGCGCCGGAACGCCCTCTATCATGCCTTCTGCGCTTCGCTAATCGCCTTCGTGACTTCGGTCAGCGACGCCTTCTTCTTGCCGACATCGGAAATCGCTACCGCAGCGGTCGGAACCTTGAGGCCGGACGCCTTGCCCAGCTCCTCGCGGGAGGGGACGTAGGTGTAGGGTATCTGCTTCTCAGCGCAGAGCATCGGCATGTGCGCCATGATTTCGGGCGGGCTGATGTCGAGCGCCATCACGACCAGCTTGGCCTGGCTGCGCTCGACGCGCTTCGTGACTTCATTGGCGCCCTTGTGGACCTTGCCGGTGTCGCGTGCGGCCTCGACGGCCAGATACGCCTTCTCGCTCAACTCCTTGGGAGCCTCATACGTTACGTAAATCGGGTTTGCCATATTTCCTCCTTCGGACCGAAGTCCTCATTATTCACGGGGGCTGCGCGCCACGAAACGGGGCCTATTTAAGCATCCCCGGATGCGCCGCGCGTGGCGCTCACCGTCTACACCACTGCTCCCGACGAGGAGACCGCCGAAAAGCTGGCGCGCGGTGCACTCGAGGCGGGCCTTGCGGCGTGCGTCAATTTCTGGCCGGTGCGGACGATGTATCGCTGGGAGGGCGAGCTGCGCGACGACGCTGAGCAGTTGCTGCTGCTAAAGTGCGGGCGCGAGAAATGGGAGCAGCTGGAGCAGTTCATCAAGGAAAACCACCCCTATTCGCTGCCCGCCATCGTCGCGCTGCCGTGGGAAGCAGCGCACGCGCCGTTCCGCGACTGGGTCGAGGGGGCATGAGCGACTACGACGTCGTCGTCTGTGGCGGCGGGCCGAGCGGGACGACGACCGCCTTCTACGCCGCGCGAGCGGGGCTGCGCGTCGCGCTGGTCGACCGCGCGAAGTTCCCGCGCGACAAGGCGTGCGGCGGACTGCTGACGCCGCGTGTGCTCAGCGAGCTGCCAGAACTGGCGCCGTTCATCGAGCCGGTTATCGAGTGCGCTTCACACGACGTGCGACTCTATTCGCCGTCGCTGAAATACCGCATCGACTTCGACTTCGGCCCGTACACGCCGTGGAATATCCGGCGCGAAATCTTCGACAACGCGCTGCTCGAGGCGGCGCGCGAAGCCGGCGCGGAGGTGTTCACCGGAACCCGCGCCAGCAGCTTCGACTTCAACGGCGGCGTCACCGTCGCGACCCCGCAAGGCGACCTGAGTGCGCAGGTAGTGGTCGGCGCGATGGGGGCCAACGACGCACTGGCACAGCGCGTGCGCGAGGCGCGCGGGGTGGCGCCGTGGCACGACGGGGAAATCGGGACCGCGCTGATGTGGGAGCCCGAGGTGGGTCGCGACTTCATGGAGCACGCCTTCGGCGACAAGCGGTCGCTGCTGGTCCACTTCCGGCCGGCCGGCATCGAGGGCTACGGCTGGGTCTTCCCCAAGGACACCATCCTGAACATCGGCTTTGGCGGCTACAACCGCACCATCAAATCCATCAACGTGCGCGAAATCTGGAAGGACTACCTTGAGCTGCTGCGCAACGACGGCTACTTCCCCGCAGGCGACCCGGACCCGCCGGTGAAGGGCGCGCCGCTGCCGCTTGGCGGTCCACTGCGCGCGACAACCGCCGAGCGGACGCTGATTGTCGGCGACTCGGCCGGGATGGTCTCGCCGCTCTCGGGCGAAGGCATCTACTACGGCATGCACGCCGGCAAGCTGGCGGTCGAGACCATCCAGCAGGCGCTCGCGAGCGGTGACTTCTCGCAGCGGGCGCTCGACAGCTACCACCGCGCGTGGCAGCACGCTTTCGGGCAGGAGCTGCGCGACCTGTCGTTCTTCGCCAAGCTGGCCCTGAAGTTCCCCGAGCGGATGGTCTACTACGGCACCCGCGACCCGAAGATGTGCGAAATCTTCGCCGACCTGTTTCTCGGCGTGACCCCCGGCGGACTCGGCAAGCGCAAGCCGGTCGCCCGCGCCCTGCGCAACGTCATCCGCTACCCGTATTTCGGCTGGGGCTGAATATTTTCATCGGCTCCAGCACTCGCCGGCTGGCGCGGAAGCGGCCGCCGAAGCGCGCCTGCCCTTCGTGGATGAGCGTCGGCGCGTGGTCGCGCTGGTAAGCTTCGAGCGCAGCGCGGTCGCGCAGCCGGTACTGGATGGTCCAGCGTACTTTGTCGCCACCGCGCGATGTGGCGCCATCGGCCGCCGCATCGCGCTCGAACCACTCGGCGCCGAGGAAGCCGTCGATTTCGAGGATGTGCGCAATATGTGGCTTCAGCCACGCCGCGTATTCGTCAGCAATGTCGGGGTCGACGGTGAGGTTGACTTCGTAGATTATCATGCGGCGAATATGCGCTCGACAATCCACGCCGCGTCGAACGGCATCAAATCTTCGTAGTCCTGCCCGATGCCGACGAACGCGATGGGGCGACCGATGGCGCTCGCAATCGAGAGCGCGGCGCCCCCCTTGGCATCGACATCCAGCTTGGTCAGGATGACCGCGTCGATGCCGACCGTGGCGTGGAACTTGCGCGCCTGCTCGACCGCGTCGTTGCCGGCGAGCGCATCGCCGACGAACATGACCATATCGGGCTTCGCGACGCGCTGTATCTTGGCCATCTCGTCCATCAGGTTGGTATTGGTCTGCATCCGGCCGGCAGTATCAATCAGCACCACGTCGCGGTGCTTCGCCCTGGCGTGCGCGACTGCGTCGAACGCGACCGCCGCCGGGTCGCCGCCCGCCTGGTGCGCGATGAACTTGCATCCCAGCTTGTTGGCGTGAATCTCCAGCTGTTCGATAGCGCCGGCGCGGAACGTGTCGGCCGCCGCGAGGACGACGCTGCGCCCCTGCGCCTGCAGCCAGTGCGCCAGCCGCGCGATGGTGGTGGTCTTGCCGGTGCCGTTCACTCCGACAAAGGCGATTACCAGCGGTCCGTCGGCGCGGGCGAGCAGCCGCTGCGGGTCGAAGCTCTCGAGCGAGAGCAGCTCGACGAGGCTCGCCTTGAGCGCCTTCTCGATGGTCGGCGCGATTTCGCCCCGCGAGGCGACGCGCAGGCCGACCAGTCGCTCGCGTAGCTTCGCCTTCAGCGCCTCGACCGCCTCCATCGCGACGTCGCTCTCGAGCAGTGCTAGCTCCAGCTCCCACATCACGTTCTCGAGATGCTTTTCCTGCACCACGGCGCCCTTCTCGCGCTCCTCGGGGCGATACGCTTCGTAGCTCAAATCGAGCTGCGGCTCGATTTCGGCTTCCGCCTGCTTGCCAGCGCGCCGGAAGCGGTCGCGCAGCGACTTGAACATCACCTGCCTCCCGGGAGCAGGAAGTCGGAGCCGACCTCCTTCGCCGCCTCGGCCTGCGCATAGAGTGCCTCGGCGCGTTCGCGCAGCTGCGCGTGCTGCTGCTGGAGCTGCGCCAGCGACTCGCGGTAGTCGCGTGTCGCCTTCTCGACCTCGTCCAGCCGCGACTGGAGCCGCTCGAGCGCCTGCTCGAGCGGCGCCTCCATGTAGACGCGCGAGCCGAGCCCAGTCAGCACCCGCTCCTGCGAGCCGAGGCTCGCAAAGAGCGAAGTGTTGTAGCCGACGGGGACCAGCATCTCGCGCCCTTCCGGCTCCTCCTGTAGGCCGTCGAGCGTCGTGCGCGCCTGCCAGATTTCGGCGCGCACCGCGGCGAGCGTCTCGAGCTGCGCCTCCCACGCGCGCACCTGCTGCTCGACCTGCGCCAGCGTATCCACGAGCTGCTTCAGCTCATCCTCGTCCTCGGACACGCGGCGCCATCCACCCCCGGATTAAAGCGCGACGTCGGCGTCGCGCTCGGCGGCGGGACGCCGAACCGAAGCAGCCGCGTGTCGAGTAGGGCGAGGCACGCCAGGCTGCGCTTGACGAAGCGACGCCGAACGGCGGAGCGCAGTCAACGGCCGTCTGCGGCCGAAGCCATTATATGCGGCAGCCAATGGAAACGGGCGGCTGTCGAAGGCTCTGCCGACACATGAAGTGGAGTGCAAACGGCCGCGCAAATGACGCCTCTAGGGTCCCCGCCGGATTCGTGATGGACGGGACAACCCAGGCGTCGCACACGTCGCCCGGTCAGGGTCAGGGCCCGGACTAATGATGGTGCCCGTTACGACCGGGGGACACCCTGTTTTAGCTATAAGCGGCGCTGAACGCCGCGAGGAATCCCGCGAGCTCCCCGTCGGGCAGCGCGTCGATGCCGGCCGCCTTGGGCCTCCCGCCGCCGCCGAAGCGCGCGCAGAGTGTGCCGGCGCCCTCCGGCGCCGCGAGCGGCGCGCGCAGCGAAACGCGCAAGCTGCCGTCGCCGTTCGCGACCAGCACCGCGTGTGCGCGCTGGCGCTGTGCCTGAGCCAGTTGGTTCCCCAGTGGTCCAACTATGCGCTGGGCCCATTTTTCGGCGGGCAGCTGCCACGCAGCTACGGTCTGCGTATCAAGCAAGGGTTCGGTTCTTTCGGCGTGGGCGATGTCAGCGCGGTAGCGCTCCCACAACTCGCCGGGGAGCGGCTGGCGCGCGAACTCCAGCGGGTCGGCGAACGGCGCCAGCGCGCGGTAGAGCGCGTCGGGTGCGACGTGCAGGTCGACGACGCGCAGGCCGTAGCTGTTGTAGTTGAGCGCGATGCCGAGCCGCCGCAGCGCCCCGGTTTCGTCGTCCGACAGCCCCGCGTCGGCGCAGAGCCGCGTCGCGAGCCGCAGGTGGTTGTCACCGAACGCCGAGACGATGGCCCAGCGATGGTGCGCGCCGCCCAGCAGCCGGTCGACAATCAGCCCGGTGGACATTCGCGGCGCGGTGTCGATGTGCGTTTCGAGACGCGGATGCTCGGCGACCGCGCCCGGGTCGTGGTGGTCGATGTAGCGGATGCGCGCGCCGGCCGCGAGCAGCCGCTCGACGTCGTCGCCGTTGCGGCGGTAGGAGACGTCGAGCACCGTCACCGTATCGCCCGCGCCCGCGTCGACGCGGGCGAGCAGCGCGTTGTCGCGCTTGACTCCCGTCACGAGTGTCGCCGTGCGGGGGCGCGCCAGCCGCAGCTGTTGCAGCGCGCAGATGCCGTCGGCGTCGCCGTTGAAGACGTCGTAGTGGGTCATGCGAGCCACCCCGGCAGCTCGCGGTCGCCCAACAATTGCGCCAGCGCGCGGTTGTGCGGCGCGTAATACTCCTCGAGCTGGCGCCGGCTCGCGTCGTCGAGTACGGCGGGGTGCGGTTTCGCGTTCAGCAGCCGGTGCGCGCCCGACAGCAGCCGCTTGCTCCACGGTGCCCAGCGCCAGAGCGGCGCGCAGCCGTGGTCGACCGCAATCGCCAGCCGCTGCACCGCGCGGCTGCGGTAGAGCAGCGAGACGTTCTCGGCGCCCGTTTGCGCCAGCGGAATCCCTCCGGCGTCAAGGTCGAGCCAGTTACAGATGCCCGCGAGCAGCGCGTCGCGGTCGGCGACCAGCGTGTCGAAGAACTCGACCCGCAGCGCGTCGACGCAGGTGGCCTGCCACTCCGGCAGCCAGCGCGCGTAGCAGCCGCCGGCGACGCCGAACAAATCCTGATTTTCGCGCCGCTCCAGCTCCGCCTCCGGGAGCGCGAGGCAGCGGTCGACGTAGTCGCTGAAGGCGACCCCCGTCAGGCGACCCTGCGACTGCCGGTAGCGGTAGTACGAGAAGGCGCGGCCGACCGGCTCGCGCAGCAGCAGGATGACGTGCGCGTCGGGCGCCACGGCGCGAATCGCCTCCGCGACAGCCGCGCCGCCGTAGCCGTAGCCGGGGGTGCCGTCGAGCCGCCACCGCTCACTTCGCGCGTGCGCGAAGTTGCGCGCGTAATCCGGCGGCGGGAGCGGGTCGCCCCAGCGCAGCGGCAGGAAGTGACCTGGCTCCTTGGGGCGCGCGCCGCATACTTCGGGATGCGCAGCGAGCCAGCTGAAGAGCGAGGTCGTGCCCGCCTTGGGGAAGCCGGCGAGGAACAGATTTGGCAGCACGATGTTTCAGGGCCACAGCCCTTTATAATCGGAGCGAATGCAAAACAGTTGAAATCCTACACGCTTTTCGACGGACTCCGGGTCGCCCTCGAGTCCGAAAGCGCTGCCGCTGCCGCGCACTTCGACGCCGAACTGCTCCCGCACGGCGCCGACGCCGGTGGCGAGCGACAGGAGATTTTCTTTCGCGAGACCGCCGTGCTCAGCGGCGGGGGCGGCGCGGTCGGGTCGCCCGACCGCGCCCGGCTCAAATTCGTCAAGGGCGCACCGCAATTCACTCTCGACGGCGACCGCATGCTGGTGCGCGCGTGGAACGGCACCCGCGCCTCGCTGCCGCTGGCGATGGGCGACCGCACGGTAGTCGAGTTCGAGCCGGAAATGCCGCTGGCGTTCCTCTTCAACACGCTCTTCCCGCCGCTGCTGCGCCGCCACCTGCGCCGCGAGGGGAAGGCGCTGCTCCACGCCTCGGCGGCCGAGGTCGACGGGCGGGCGGAAGTTTACTGCGGCTGGGCACACGCCGGCAAGACCAGCTCGCTGCTCGGCATGCTGCGTGACGGGGGGCGCTACCTCGGCGACGACAAGGTCGTCATCGACCGCGAAGGACGCATCCATCCCTGCCTGCTGCGGCTCAACCTCTTCGGCTACAACTTCGAGCAGCACCCCTGGCTGGTGAAGCGCGCGTTCCGGCCGGCGCGCTACCACTGGCTCAGCTGGTGGAACCGCCGCGCGCAGGGCGCACTGCGCCGCCCCTGGAACAAGGGGCCGCTGCGCGGCGGCTGGGAGTCAGTCGAATACGTGACCAAGACCGGCCTCCACAACCGCTACCGCCCTGAGGAACTGGAAATCCCGGTCGCCGACGCGCCGGTGCCGCTCGGCACGTTCCACGTGCTGGCGCCGCTGCCGGAGCTTGAACTGGACGACCTCGCGCGGCGGCTGCGGTCGGTGAACGACGAGGAGGATTTCCTCCAGAAGCGGATGCAGCCGGCGGCCGACTTCCTGCATGGCGCGGCGTCGCTGTTCGAGGGGGGCGCCGATGAGGAGCGGCTGATTGCCGAGGCGCTCGCGAACGCCGGAAAGATAG
>CEPX01061854.1_pt1 | contig 13417 bp, 14 predicted proteins | sample 361361 | NCBI WGS metagenome assembly CEPX01 (sample SAMEA2619974, study PRJEB7988) | marine metagenome | biome: marine biome (ENVO:00000447); feature: mesopelagic zone (ENVO:00000213) & marine oxygen minimum zone (ENVO:01000065); material: "saline water (ENVO:00002010), including plankton... | reverse complement strand
ATAATAAATTTTCATTTGTTTTAGATTTAAACATTAATCCAATTACTTTACCAAATGAAGAAAGTTTTTTAACAGATATGTTAATTTTCTTATTTTTATAGTAAATATCCATTTAAATATTAAAATACTGTAATTAATAAAGTTTTTATATTGATTTTAATTAGATATATAAAAGAATGGCATTAGATATTTTATCACTTTTAGCCTCTGGTGGAATGTTTTCTATATTAATTATACTAGCAGTAAGCATAATAATTATATTAACAATAATTGAACTCGTTCTTAAAAGACAGATAAATTTAAAGAATCAACAAAAAGAAGATCCTTATAAAAGAAGAATTAAAACTTTAAAACTCCTAGAAGGAGATTATGATAAAAAATTAAGAAATATTAATATTCTTACTAGAGAATTCTTTCAGGAAACTTTCAATGTTAATAAAAACTTATCATATTATCAAATTTTAGATATATTTAAAGAAAAAAATAAGTTTAAGATAGTAGAATTCTGCCAAAAAATGCTCCATACATTATATTCTGGGAAGAAATTAAGCAATATAGAATTAAATAGTATCATAAAACGATTAGATATAATAATTAGTGAAGAAAGAGAGATTTTTCCTAGAAAAATAGAAAAAAAACAGATTAAAATAAAACATGATATTACCATAATAAAATTAATAGAAAAAATAAGAAGATATATTCATAAAACAGGAATAGAATGGGAAAAAAAAAGAATCAGAAAAGAGGAGAAATTAATAAGGGAAAAAGAAAAGAAAAGAAGGGAAAAAGAAGATGAAGAAAAAGAGGCTAAAAGAAAGGAACTTGAAAAAAAGGAAAAAGAAGATGAAGAAAAAGAAAAAGGAAGGAAGGAAAGAGAAAATTATTATATAATAAAGACTAAAAATTTAAAAGAATCAAGAGATATTTATTCTAAAAAGTTAAATGATATTAACATTCTTGCTAGAGAATTCTTTCAGGAAACTTTTAATATAGATAAACAACAATCTTATTTAGTAATCTTAGAAAAATTTAAAGGAAAAAATAAACCAAAAATAATTGAATTTTCTCAAAAAATGCCTGGAGCATTATATTCTGGAGATAGATTAGATAAAGAAAAATTAGACAATCTTATGAATTTATTAGATGGAATAATTCATAATGAAAAAAGAATTTTAATTAAAAGGAGATTAGATAGGCAAGCAATTACTATAAGGCAAAGTAGTAGTGATATTATCAAAGGTATGGAGAAATTTATCAAAGAAGGACAAAGAGAAAAAGAGAAAATGATAATAGGAGTAAAAAAAGGAATTCATAATATAGAAAGAGATTGGAAAAAAAGAAAAACTAAAATAGAAAGTGAAAGAAGGATTGAAGAACTTCTTGAGAAAAAAGAAAGAGAAAAGATGGGTCAAATAGGAATAATAGCTCCAAAAATGGAAAAAATAATACATAGAAAAATAAGATTAACAAAAAAACCAATAAAATATAAGTCAATATCCAGTATGGATGATTTAGAAAGAATAAAAGATAAAATAGAACATGTAAAAAAAGTTGTTGGTACAAAACATTAGGATTTTTTTATATCAAGGAAAAATTCTATATCTTGTATTTACTAAAATATATTCTATAATAAATAAAATAAAAGCGATTAATATTAAATAACGAGAAAGATCAAGAGATACTTTCTTTAATTTTAAATCTAAAATTTCATTAAAACTACTTGCAATTTCATTCTCATTTTTTGCTCTAAAAAATTTTCCTTCAGTGTTATACGCAACAGCTTTTAAGGAATCTTCATCTATCTTTGATAAACCATAAGTTGTTATTCCTCCTTGTTCTGTTCCAATAGCAATACTATTAATAATAACATCATTTTCATTAGCATAATTTATTGCTCCATCTAAACTTCCTATATTTATTTGACCATCACTTAATAAAATAATAGCTCTGGCGTCCTCCGATTTTAATAAATTCGTTGAAGTTATAATTGCTTCATACAAATCTGTTCCTCCAATAGAACTAATTTCTATATTTTTAATTGCTTCTTTAATTAAAGATTTATCTTGGGTTATACCTTGTTCTATTATTGAATTTCCAGAAAAAGAAACAACACTAAATCTCGTTCCTACTGGAAAAGAATCTACAAAATTAAGAGCTGTTTTTTTAGCATTACTCATACGATCTGGAAGCATATCATTTGCCTCCATACTCTTAGAAGAATCTATCGCAATAACAAATGAAGAAGAACTAGAATTAATCAATTGACTAATTGTTAAACCAGAAAGAGAGAAAATTAATAAAGCACTAATAATAATAGTTAAAGTTAAAATAAAAATATTTTTAGAATACAAACTAACACCTCTTACTCTAGAAATTGCTTCAAAATTAACAAATCTCAAAGCAGGAACTCTTTTACTTTTTAAAACCATAAAATGAACTAAGACAATTAGAGGAATTACAAATAATAAGAATAAATATTGAGGATGTGTAAATGTAATTGCCATCTTATAAAGCTACATTCTTATTTGTTATTTTTACTCTTTCTCTAATAAAACTTACAAGACTAGAAATAAATGGTTTATCAGTTACAAGTTCAATAAAATCTATACCTGTTTTTTTAAATGATTCTTTAACAAAATCTTCTTGTTCACTTGCATATTTCTCATAACTTCCTTTAACTAAACTAGGATTAATTAAAATTCTCTCTCCACTAGAAGCATCTTCAATAATTAATTCTCCTGAAATATCAGGAAGTGTTTTATCTAACGGATCTCTAATCATTAAGGCTATAGTTTCAAATCTTTTAGAAATCATATTTAATTTCTCTTTTAAATCATTATTAACATTAATAAAATCTGAGATAATAACAAGAGATAAAACAGATTTATCAATGTATTCCATAGAATAATCAAGTGCATTACCTAAATTAGGCTCTCCTCCATAAGTAGATGCATCAGTTAGAACATCCATAAATCTAGCAAAATGACTTTTATCTCTTGCTGGACTAACAAACTCTTCTATATTACTATTAAAAAAAAGATATCCTACTTTACTTCCTGAATTAATTATTAGATTAGTTAAAGCTGCAATAATCTCTGCAGAATACTCACATTTAAGTTTATTAGTTGATCCTGATACCATATTCTCACTAACATCAATTAAAAAAACAACTTTCATATCTTTTTCTTCAATATACTTTTTAACAAGAACTTGATTTGTTCTTTTAGTTGCTTTCCAATCTATAATGCTTGCATCATCTTCTGGAGAATAAGTTCTATATCCATCAAATTCCAATCCTCTCCCTTTTAACAGAGTCCTATAAAGTTTAGTTTTAACTTCAAAGGATTTCATAACTGATTGAAAACTAGAAATACTTCCTGCAATATCTGCATTTAATCTTTTTTTTTCCATTTTTTAAAATTAATTAATCTCTGTATTTTTAAGAATATAATCTATAATCTTATCTGTATCAACTCCTTCTGCTTGTGCTTTATAGGATAAAATTAATCTATGTCTCAAAACATCATGAGCTACAGCTTTTATATCAATTGGCAAAACAAAATTCCTTCCTTGTAATAAAGCTTCAGATTTAGATGCAATAAATAACGCAATACTAGCTCTAGGAGAAGCTCCAAAATTTATATATTTTGAATATTGGAAATTCTTATCTCTTGTCATTCTAACAATTTTAAGAATATATTCTTTTATTTTCTCATCAAGATAGATTTTATGAGTCAATTTTTGCAGCTCTAATATTTTTTTAGGAGAAGCAATAGTCTTTAAATTAAAATCTTCAAATTTTCTAAAAGTAACATTCTCCTCCATTATTCTTGCTTCATATATTTTTTCTGGATAACTAAATTTAAGCTTAAACAAGAATCTATCTATCTGAGCTTCTGGAAGAGGATAAACTCCTTCTGTCTCAATAGGATTTTCATTAGCCATAACAAAAAAAGGATCTGGTAATTTAAAGGTTTCTTTACCAATTGTAACTTGACCTTCTTGCATAGCTTCAATTAAAGCTGATTGAGTTTTTGGACTAGACCTATTTACTTCATCAGCAATGATAAAATTAGCAAATATGGGCCCTTTTACAACTTCAAAACCTTTTTTTGGATTATAACTTGTTAATCCAACAATATCTGTTGGTAATAAATCAATTGTAAATTGTATTCTTTTAGATGTGCTTCCACTTACTTTAGATAAAGCCTTTATAACAAGTGTCTTTGCTATTCCAGGTATACCTTCGAGTAGTACATGTCCTCCACATAAAACAGATCTTATAAGTGAAGTAACAATTTTTTCATGTCCATAAAAAACTTCTCCAATTTCTTTTCTTATTCTAGAAATTAATTCAGAAGCTTTCTTTACATCAGACATACTTGCTCTTATTTGTTTCTTTTTCATATTACCCTCTTTTTTATATATATCATTAAATTTTTTTATTATTAAATCTTTCCTTAATTCCTCCTGTTCTATTAAAATAATGTAGAGATTGTTTTCTTAATTTTCTTCTTTTATAAGAATGATATAAAAAACCAGATATAAAAACAGCAATAGTTATCATACCAATATAATTGATTAAATACTCCTCAACTTTAACTTTCCTAATTCTAACAGGAGATTCTTGTTCAATTGCTTTTCTACAAGATTCAAGAATATCATCTATTTTTTCTTGAGCTAATTCAATATCTCCATTAGAAAAAGATTCTCTAGCTTCATCAATTAATTCTCTAAGTTCAATACATTCTGGATTTCCTATAATAAACTCTTCTGTGAATATTATTTTTTCTTTTACACCTTCTGTTTCTTCAACATTAATATAAATCTTACTCCAATCGTCATATTTTGGAGTTTTAACACTTGCATTTATTGTAACTTCATATAAACCAAACTCCTCTGTATTAATATCAACAATTAAAGTTACATCTTTTTCTTTTCCTACACCTAATAAAGTAATAAGTGAATTATCAAAAGAAGAAACTATATCTTCTCTTAATATACCATTTTTAGCAACAGATGAATATAAAACAATATCTCTAAGCTCTTGTTTTCCTGAATTAATTAATGATATTGGTAAAACCAATTTATCTTTTCTTTTAACACTAACAGGATCTGGGACAATTATCTTTAAAGATACTGATTTTACAGAGGTTCCTCCTCCTGTTGCTCCTCCGCCTCCTGGTGAATCTCCAGAAGAGACTGTTAAAGAAACACTAAAATTATTACTAGAAATATTTTTTATAATTTGTGATGAATCAGATTCATTATACTCATAAGCAGTAACACTATAATTTGCACTTCCAGCAGATGAAGCTGAAAAACTAATACTAGGCGTATTAGAATTTGTCCAATTTGTAACAGATGGTGTTATTACTCCTCCAGATGCAGATCCATTAATTAAACTATAAGAAAATCCAACTGTTTGATTACGACAAGAATCCGCTGCATCAACATCACTAAATGAATTTGACAAAGTAAAAAGAACAGGACTACCTCCAGATAAATCACTAATATCTCCTAAAGATGTAAGTGGAAAGTTAGTATGATTGATTGTAATATTCCAATTAGTAGAGTTACTCAATTTCTCATTAGAAACATTTAAGGTTAAATTCAAAACACCAGAACAAGTTGTTTCATCTGTAATATTTGATGTAAAATTCCAAATAAAATCAGTTTCATTTCCATAACCTATTGTTGAATTCCTAATAATACCATTTATAATAAGAGTATAATTTAAATTATCTTGAATAGAATGATTAACACTAAAATTCAAAGAAGAAGATATATTTTCTATCATATTAAATGAAAAACTATTTACCGGAGATAAAATAGATGGATAATCATAAACTGTTATATTCCAAATAAAAAAATCTACTCGTCCTGTTGAATCATTAATAGAAATATTTATACTATAAATTCCACCTTGACTAGAATTAAAAGTTATATTTAACTCTCCTGATGTTGTATTAAATATTGTATCATTACTATTAATAAAATCTGTTCCACTAATAAAATTATAGAAATAAACTAAATTTCCCTCAGTATCATTTCCATCTTCTACATCTGTTGCATTAATATTAGTATAAATAGATTCTATTACTGAAGAATTAATATCTGAAATTTCACTAATAACTGGAGCATGTTCTATTGAAGATATAGTAAGATTAAAATTAAGAATTTCTGATGAATTAGTTATATCAGTTATATTCATAGTAATATTATAACTTCCCATATCTGATTTATTTGGAGTAAAAATAGCATCAAATTCCATTCTTTGAGGATTGGCTGTAGTTGGAAAATCACTAGTTTGTATAAAATTAAATAAATTAATATTAGGGCCTTGAATTGTTGTATTAACACTAATATTTTCATTGTAAAAACTCTTTTGATTTGAAGGTATTTTAACATCATCATCATGTACCCATAAGACAATTATTGTATAATTATCTTCACTTGCATTTATTCCTAAAGTACTATTTCCAGTAGCATTAGTAATTGAAGATGGAAAAAGTTGAATAGAAGGATTATCATTAATATTATATATTGTAAGATTAAAAGATACTAAACTATTTAATTTACCATCAGTAGCATTTATTGTAATATTATGATATCCAACATCTTCATCAATAGGTGTAAAATTAACTATTCCAGTAGTTTCATTTAAACCAAATGAAGGAAAAGAAGAATCATTTGTAAAAGAGAAGTTTATTGGATCTCCATCACTATCATTAACATATTGTGAAAGATTAAGATATGTTTCATTATCTTCATAAAAATCAAAAACATAACTTGATTGATTCCAAGTTGGAGCATTATCTCTTAAGACTTGAATTGTAAAATTTCTCTCTGCTGAATTACTCGCAGTATCAGTAACATTTACAAGAACTGTATAATTTCCAATTCCAGATCCACCATTGTAAATAGTATCATAATCTATTTCAATTTTAGCGGTTGTATAGTTTTGAGAACTAGAATAACTTGAAATAGTAACCCAACTAGTATTTGAATTAAAACTCAATGTTTCATTTTTAACATTCTTATCAGGAACAAATAAATCATTATCAGTTGAATTAACATAAATTGTTTGATTCTCATAAATTGTTTGATTATTTATTATATCTAAACTGACAATATCTTCAGTATTATTAATAAAAAACCAAAATAGAGTTGAATTAGTTTCTATAGGAGACCCTGTATCATTTACCGTTATATTTACTGACCAATTTCCAACATTAATATCTGTTGAAGTAAAATTAATAATTGCAGAAGCATTAAAATCTGTTAAAGAGCTTACATTCATAGTTATTGAATTTGAACTTGTTGTATCAAAAGTAAACCATGTATAATTTACAAGAAAAGTTAGATTATTTATTTCATCAAGATCAGTTGCATTAATCCAACATGTAAATTCTGAGTCTTCTGTTGTATTTCTTTCATTATCACAAACATATCTAAAATAAGGAACAGAATTAACATTTAATACTGAGAAATTAACAACAATACTTGTACTTGCATTATAAGGAGTAATACTATTATTAAGATCAGTTACTGTAAAATTAATTGTATAATTTCCAACATCATTTCTTAAGGGATTAAAACTTATATTTAATATTCCTAAAGTATTATTAAAAGAATAAGAAGAAGAATTAAATAATTCTCTTTCAGTAGGATTAGTACAATTTCTTGTTGACCATTCTGCAACAGCACAATTATTAAAAGTTATATTTAAGGAATAGGGGATATCATTTTCTTCATCTGTTATATTAATTATATATTCAAATGGATTTATAGAATAATTAAAAGATTGATTTAATAGGTTTACAAATTGAGGAGCATCATTTGTTTTATTAACTATAAAAACAAAAGATCTAACTTCGCCTTGTGAAGAATTATCAAGAACCTGAACATTCATTGTGAAATTTCCTGTTTGATTATTTAATGTAGAATTAAGAGTCATAACGCCAGTAGATGAATTTAAACTAATCCAAAAGTAATCAGAAACATTAGTTAGACCTAAATCTGGAACTACACTTATATTTTCAAAACTAAAAGTTAATTGCCCATCACCACCACTTACATTAGCAGTAAAATTATATGTGAAGACCGGTGATTGATCTTCAGTTAAATAAGTTTCATTTCCTACACCAAAACTATGAAAACTTGGAGGAACAGCTAAAACTAATCCTATTAACAATAGAGTAATTAATAAAAATATAATATTATTTCTTTTCATTTTCCACCCCTTGTTCTTTTAGAAATTCATGTACAGCAAGATCAATAAATTGCTTTTTATTTGTAAATTTTAATCTATTTTCTTCTTTTTTAATGAATTTTTCTATATCTTTTAGTAATAAAGAATCAATTTTTACAACAGCCCCATTCTCTTTGATCTTACCCATTTTGGTTACTCTAAGTTATTAAAAATAACTAAAAGTAACTATTTAAATCCTTCGATTTCAAGCTCTCAAATTTTTCATAGAATAGATCAACATTTTTACTTGTAACATAGTTATGGTGCTTAAATCCTCCTCCAAAAGTCTTAGGAATATGCATTAATTCATGAATTATTACCTTAATTTGGTCTTTTTTACTCAATTTATCAAATCTCTCTGATAAAAATTCTAGTGCATAAACAGCCTTAATCCCTATTGCTTTTTGCATTAATTTTCCTAGTGCATGACATCTTGCAATAGTTCCACGTGACGATGTCCCATAACTTCTAAAACATCTTACTCTATTAATCACAACATGAGGAAATAATAATTTAGAAATTTCTTCTGCTTTAGATTGTAAATCTGGAGAGAATTCATATTTCATAGTCTTAAAAAAATTAAGATGTTTAAATAATTTACCTTACTGAACTCATATTTTTATAAAAATCCCTAATTCTTTCTTCTATTTTCTTAACCTTTTTAACCCCTTCTTTATAATCAGCTCTGTATTTTATATCAACTTCAAGTCCGTTTTCATGAGAAACTAAACTCCCTGCTCTTCCCTCATCACTATCTGACTCTTGAAAGTTTTTAAGAGTAATTTCCACAGTTGGCTTATCTATAGAAGAATCGGATAAAATTATTAATTCAATGCTTCCTTTGATATCTGAGTTATTTACATCAGCATAGATCTTACAATAACCATTAGAGAATCTTTTAATTCCTCCAAGAACAGGAACTCCTTCATTTTTCAATAAATTAATAAGTCCACTAATATCAGTCTTATCTAGTGAAGGATAATTAGGTATTCTTGAGTCGGGAGTACTTGATGAAGTTTTATAAGACTTAGTAATTTTGAACTTTCTCTCTATTCTTGCCATAAAAAAAATATGAAGATGCCCTTTATAAGAATATATATAATATTTTAAATAGTTTTATTCTCATTATTAAGTATTAAATCAAGTAATGCCATTCTAATATAAAGTCCATTTTCAGCTTGTCTAAAATATGCAATTCTTTTATCATTTTGTTCTACATCAACAGATAAATCTATTTCTTCTACATGAGGCAAAGGATGCATAATAATTGAATTTTTATTTATTAAGTCAAAATTGTCTTTATTAATCACATACTTTGCATTTGCTTTTTCATAATCTTCTACACTCATTCTTTCTTTTTGGATTCGAGTCATATAAATAACATTAACTCCTGGTAAAACCTCATCTAAGTTTTCTTTTTCTGTAAATTTAATCTCATGTTTTTTTAAATATTCTTTAATATCTTCTCTTATCTTTAAGTTTTCAGGAGAAACAAAAACTATTTCAATTTCATTAAATTTTCCAAGTAAATAACATAGAGATCTTACTGTTCTACCTGTTGATAAATCGCCAACCATTGCAATCTTTAATTTATCTAATCTTTTAATCTCCTTATAGATTGTATAAACATCAAGTATTGCTTGAGTTGGATGTTGTCCTTTTCCATCTCCAGCATTGATAATTGGTACTTTACTAACTTTAGATGCAATAAAAGCTGCACCTTCCTTATTATGTCTCATAACAATACAATCAGAATATGTTGAAATTACTCTTATACTGTCTTCTATAGATTCTCCTTTAATTGCTGAAGAGAATTCTTTTGCATTTTCAGTACTAATAACTTTCCCTCCAAGTTTGATCATTGCAGATTCAAAACTTAATCTTGTTCTTGTACTTGGTTCATAAAATAATGTTGCAAGTATCTTACCATTTAAATTCATAGAAGAATTCTTTCTTAATTCATCAGCTTTTTCAAATAAACTAAAAAGAATATCTCTGTCAAATTGCTGTGATTCAAGAACATGTTTTACAACCATTTTAAATAAAAAACTATCTGGTTTTTAAATTTGATTGTGATTAAATTATTTTTTAAACTTCTTTTTAATATATTCATCAATCTCCTTTAATGTCTTAAATGTATGTTTTTCATCATATTCATTATGAAAAAGGCATTCATCATGATCATATTCCTTACATATTTCTGGCCTATTTTCATAAATAGTACACTGATTATCTTCATCTAGGAATTCACAAGGAGTAATAAATTCTACATTCCACATATTATCTTCTTCAACATAAACATTCACATTTTTATGTGTTACATACCATCTCAAGTCTTCAAAATCTTCTTTAGTTTTAGGAGTATCTATTTCCATTGCAATATATCTACAACAATCTCCCTTACATCCTTTACATGTTTTAGATTTAGGATCTTTCATTAATAAAAAAGAATTAATTGTTTTTTAAATTTATCTTGATTACTCTACTTTAAATGAATGTCTAAAAGAATAACTAATAATATTTCCTATTCGAGAAGGTTCATAAATCTCTCTTTCTCCAGTTTTAGAATTATCAAAATAGTATAAAATAGATTTTTCTAATTGTTTTGCACCTTCGAGTAATCCCTTTCTTAAAAATTTAATTTCATCATCTACCATAGATATTTATTTAAAAAATTGTTTATAAATTTAGTTGTAATAAAAGATACTTATCTTGTTACAATTTCTAATGCATCTCTATGTTTTAATTCATAGGATTTTCCAAGAGCTCTTTTAGTTCTTGCATCTATTGCTTTAATAAAATTATTTCCAAAATCAGTATGTAAGAAAAAGGCAAAATCTAAGGCTGTTGAGCCATTTGGTAATAAAAAACAATCAGGCAAAATATTTCCTTTACTATCTTTTAACTTATTTGCTGATGCAGGAAATATTGCAATATATTCTAGCAAATCAAAAACAGCTGAATTTAGAATCTTTTGAACTCCAGTACTATTAAATTTATTTAAAACATTTTCTTGAATTCTTTCAAGAGCTTGTTTTTGTTTATCGGTTAATTCTTTTTTTATCTTAAATTCTTTTTCACCAGGAATATATTCTATTAACCCTGCTTTTTCTGCCTGTCTTAATGCAAGTTCAGAATCAGCTGAACAAGGAATAACAATTAAATCAGAAAATTTATTTTTAATTTTCTCATAATTTTCTTTTCCTTTTAAAGTATCAACTTTATTTGCAGCAATAATCATTGGTTTAGAAATCTTTCTAAGTTTTGATGCAAATTCCTTAACTTGCAAATCATTCCAAGTGCTTGGTTTTTCTGGAAAATTTATTTTAATTAAAACTTCTTTAATTTGATTCTCACTAACTTTTAATCCAGAAAATTGCTTTGCAACAGCCTCGGAAAACTTAGATTTTTCCATCTCTGTTTTTCTCACAAAAGTTTTCCAAACTTTCATTAAAATATTATAATACCATTTATCTAATTCTTCTTCTAGAAATTCAATATCATTAAGGGGATCATAATCTTTTGTTGGTTTTCCTTCACCATCTGTTTCTCCAGAAGTATCTACAATATGAATAAAAATATCTGCTTTTCTTAAATCATCTAAAAATTGATTTCCAAGACCTTTTCCTTCACTACTTCCTTTTACAAGTCCTGCAACATCCATTAATTCAACAGGAACAAATCTATTATGATTAATGCAATATCCATGATTTGGATTACATTGACTATTAAATTCTTTATCAATACAATCAATTTTTACATATGCAACTCCGTGATTAGCTTTTATTGTTGTAAAAGGGTATGATGCTATTTCAACATCTGCGAGAGTCGCTGCTTTAAAAAACGTACTTTTTCCTACTGAAGGCTTACCAACTAAACCAATTAACATTCTAAATTATTGAAGATTAATTATTTAAATATATAGTATAGAAAAAATTAAATAATTGAAAGTCTTCTAATAAATATGGAAGAAAATAGAGTAGTAGATGTTCTAGAATCAATAGGATTAAACAAAAATGAGATTATAGTTTATTTAAATTTAATTAGAATTGGAAAATCATCTGCAGGAGATATATCAAAAAGGACAAAAATACATAGGTCAAATATATATGATATCTTAGAAAAATTGTTAAAAAAAGGAATTATTGATCAGATTATTGAAAATGAAAGAAAAGTTTTTTATCCAAAAGAACCAAGAGATTTACTAAATTATCTTAAGCAAAAAGAAGAAGAATTAGAAAAAATAGTTCCTGAAATAGAAAAGATACAAAGTAAATTAAAAGAAGAAAGAAAAGTAAGTATTTCAGAAGGATTAAATTCTGTAAAAAATATAATTATGAGTTTTCTAGATTCTGATGACAGAATAGATGTTTATGGTACTCCAAAAGAAGCAATAGAATTACTTGGTGGTTTTATATCTGAATTTCATAAATTAAGAATAAAAAAGAAAATACCTATGAGACATATTCTTGGAGCTGATTCATTAAAAAGAGTAAGAGAATTAAATGAAATGGAATATACAAAGGCAAGATATTTTCCTTCTTCATATAACTCAAAGATATCTACAAATATATGTTGTGATAAAGTTGTACTTATATTATGGGATATGCCTATTTCAGCGATAATTATAGAGAATAAACAAGTAGCAGAGACATATAAGAACTATTTTGAGATACTTTGGAGAAGTGCAAAGGTAACTTTTAAGTAGTGCCCATATTCTGTCTAAAAAAAGACTGCGCTTATTTATATATAAATATTCTTTCTATACAATATGGTAAAGGTAACAAACCTCTGTACAAATTGTGTACAAGTAATAACAAACCCAATATGTCCTTATTGCTTTTCAAAACAAGTAATAACATGGCTAAGGGATAAGAATATATCAAGTTATAAAATGAGTAATATAAAGAGATATTTAAGAAAATTAATAATTCAAGCAGAAGAAACTCCTTCAAATATAAGATGTATTGTATGTGGTTCAAAAAGAGTTAATCTTTGCATACACTGCTTTATAAATGAGGCAACAAGAATAATAGGAAATAATACAAATAAAGAGGTTATAGATAGCTTTAACGAGGATTTTAATACAATTATTTGGAGAATTCATTAAAAAGAAATAAATTTTTTTCTAAATCAATAATCTAAAAATACATTTCCAGTTAT
>CEPX01030878.1_pt1 | contig 13424 bp, 3 predicted proteins | sample 361361 | NCBI WGS metagenome assembly CEPX01 (sample SAMEA2619974, study PRJEB7988) | marine metagenome | biome: marine biome (ENVO:00000447); feature: mesopelagic zone (ENVO:00000213) & marine oxygen minimum zone (ENVO:01000065); material: "saline water (ENVO:00002010), including plankton... | reverse complement strand
CATTAGTGAAAGCAGGCTCCAAATGATCAAAAGTTGCATGATATATGTACCAAGCTGGGGCGCCGACATCACTAATATCTTGCCAGAACGACTGATCATCATAAATATACTCAAAAAAGATATTTACTTGACCCTCTGTCACATTCTCAAAATCGATATCATCAATCAAATCTATTTCTGGCGACCAACCAGTTACCCACCCATCCCAGGTTCCGGTTGTATAAGAATCTACATATCCATACATTTCATAAGCGATAGGCTCCCCTTCGGCAGTCGAAATGAAAGTATCCAGGAGCCTCGAGGTACTCGAATGGGGTGGCTTATCCGCATAAACATTGGTGCAGCCATCGGGCTCTACATACCACACAAGTGCTTCGAAGTTGACCTCGGTGGGAAATTCTATTTTATCGTCGGACACGCCCCAGGTCTCACCCGTTGTATAAGTCGAATATTCCCAATAGTCGACAGTTGTAATCCCAACCCCAAATACGCTAACGTAATCTTCCCGACCACCCTCAACCCACCGCGAAGGGCCCGAGGAGACCTCTTCGCCGCCTAAGCCCTCTTCAGCTTCCCAATCATAAACGACACATACACACCCCCCTAGCTCTGAACGATATTCTAAATGCCATTCATCTGAATAGATGATAGGATAGACGTCTCCGTCGGCAGTTACAGTAGTGTCGGGGCAAACACATCCCTCGCCGCACCATGCCAGGGCTTCTGCTCGTTGTTCTTCGGTATGATGTGACATGTTTTCTTTCTCTCTTCCTTAAATACTCTTTAATAACATTTATTAATAACCCGTTGTTGTCATTGTGGTTGTTGTGGTGGTGGTGCGCGATGATGCAGCCGCACTTTGGGAAGACCCTCCTCCATTAGACGCTCCATTTCCTAAAACACTCTTCAGTACATCTGCGGTAAAGTAAATATAATCGGGCTCTGCTGCGGCGGCTTGTGTTTTATTGTATTCAACATAACCATGAGGTATATCATCATCTAAATTAAAAATAGGATCATCAACGTTTGAAAATTTATCATCAAGGTTTGTTGGCTCGGATTTGGTGGCGTCATACAAAGCCATATCTATAATATTCTCATTATCAATAGGTTCTGTGTCGCCACATGTTGTAATTAAGGAGTAATCCTTCCCTTGAGTAGAAATAGAACATACGGTACCTAAAAGTATTTTGGCTGCCTCATTTAAAGGCGTGCCATGATTTAAATCAATTCCGGTTTTCTTCGCTCCAATGAGCAAGATGTGTTTCTGAGGTTCAGTTTGTGTGTCTACAGACTGACCATCAATTGTGGTTTGGGTTTTATTCTGCTTAAGTTGTTCTTTTACTTTTCCGCCTTTCAGTTCTTTAATTGTTAATTGTGAGCCCATTTTTTATATTCCTCCATAAAATTATGGATATTCTCCAACAGTAAACGTGTAGGTAAGCTCCGCTGACACTGAAGTAGTGGAAGAATAACTAGTTGCGACGTAGAGTTCAGCCGTATAAGTTCCCGGGGTCTCCATCAGTGATAACAACGGATCAGCTTCGATTACAGAGAGATGCTGGCTAGTATAAGTGACATCGGCATCACTCAATACGTCAGCTATTTCGGCAACGGTCGACCACGTCTCAGTGCCACCGCCACTAGCAGGGCCGTTTAAGACCGAATAACCGCCACTACCGTCAGGGGGGTAAATGTACCAATACCATCTATACTGGTTTGGGGTCGCGGCAAAGACGATCTCCTCGCTTTCAAGAACAAGCGCCCTCAGCCTGAAATCCGTATCTGTAGCCGTATCGGAGGGGATTAAAGCGCCCGGGCCCGGGTCGAAAGCTATAAGTTGAATAGTGGCGCCGTCTATCTCAGGAATGTCGACAGGCGTGCCGCCTAGAGGGATGCCCGGATCATAAGTTAGAATTGTCACCCTTGGATCCAAGCCTTCCCATGTGGCTGTTGGCGCTGCTGAATTTACGGTATATGCCGCTGTGTATCGGAGAGAATTCTCTGTGGCACAATCCCAGTTGACCCGGGTCAACTGCTCCGAGACCTCGGCGCCGGTGCACGACCATATCATAGATGGATTGTCGGCTGATTCATATTCGGTTGACTCGATCTCGGTAGTGCCATCATAATAAGTGATATCATCATTAACAATATCGCCGTAATATTGCCACACTTGAGCGCCCAATTCTGCGCCGGTCCAACTATTCCAAAATCGTTTGGTGTTAGTATCAACATCGGCTGCCACAGCAAGCGTGCCACCAGTATCATAAAAGCCACTCCAGAGATCATTAAAATCTCTTTCAAAATTTTGTAACTCTTCTAAAGTGCCATAATCCGGATTAATTTTAGCAGATATATTTGCGGCTGCTAGCATAATAGCTTCTAAATTGCCTCCGTGTTCTTTAGTGACTATATCGCGATGTATGGAATAGAAAACTGGATAGTAGACCCATGGAGCATATCCTATGCTATCTCTATATAAAGCATTTTGTGCGGTTGCAAACGTTTCTTTGAATCGATTATCAATAGTATTAAAATTGCAATTTTCTCCCGCTTCAATCACATATGCGCTTAAAGCCGTTTTAGCTTCACTATACGAAGAAATTAACTCTTCAATCAACTTGTGGGTCGAATCTTCAAAAGTAACGTAAAATTTTAACTCGGTATCGCCGTCGGTGCTATAATAACGATCATCCACAGTATTTATATTGTTAGAAATGCCATAGTCAGTATAAACATCGAAATCTTGAATTTCGAAACACATTAAACGATCATCATCCGTCGATGGCTCTGTTAACCAGGCGAAATTCCTTAATAGAACAAATGAGTAGGCTACAGCATAATTACTCGGGGAATATACATAGGGCTTAGAGCTATCCTCTACTCGGTAATTATCATAAGGGGCTGACTGGTGGGTCATGGTTGTTGGAATATAACCATCTTCAAAATTAGTGATAATACGAGACATTTGCGATGAGTCTCCATAAACTTCACCAGTGTTAACATCAGTACGTAGATATTCTGCTGTTGTAAGTTTAAAATATTTGTTTAAATACTCTTTTCCAAAAACATTAAAAAGTGTATCCATTTGCACATAATCGCTTATATATGAATATTTATACATCGTTTGATCATAATCAAAAAACACATATCCATAATTATTAATAACGATTGCCTCACCTGCATCTTCGCCGGTGCCGCCTTCGAGATAGCCCTTGGAGATGTAACCATAGCTTTCATATTCGACATATGCGTCTTCGTCAAGCCATATTAGAGTTCTCCCTATTTTCATATTTGTTAAAATTGCGCTGTTAGCCCATTTGGATGTCTCCCCATCGGTGTCTAACTCAAGATCATAAGTACTACCGAGAGGATCTGACCATGTGAGGCTTGGAACTCCCCTCAAATCAACTACTTTTGTGTTCTGAATGACATCTTTATAAACTTGTGTGGAAGTTGTAATGGCAGTGTTGGCTGCAGCCACCTTTTTTACATATTGATTATAAAGTGTTCCAACGCTGGTCGCGCTTGTTTTACTAGGAAATGCTCTCGCCAATTCATTAAGACGAGATAAAAGATCCGCAGAACTTCCATAAACTGTGAGAATATAGGAAATTTGATCCATTATATCTTGTAAAGATTCGTCAGTTTCTCCTTGGCTTTTGTATTCATCGAGCAAATCTTGAAACGACGTTGCAATTTCCTCATGTGTTACAACATCTGTTGTGTAATATAAACTCGTAACCGACTGCAGGGGTGTGTCATCATATACATTTCCGTCTCCATCAACCCACGTTATTTCTCCGATAACTGCTGGTTTTTGATCTCTCCAAACTACATCATAGGATATTCCGCTCGTTTCAATATTTAAAAACTTTCCCCAATTATCATCATATGTTGCAGATGCATAGCTCCAAAAAGGCGCCTCAAATTCTTCTGGGGTGCACCATGCCGTCAAATATACACTCACATCATTGAGGGCGCTACCTCCCCATATATAAGTGTCCAGCGTCACACCCGCACCATTCACACTTGTAGAATAAACAAATTTTAATGTTCTTTCCCCCGCCTCATCATAAACAACGGTATAATCCATCTCCGATAACTTAAAAGACGCACCGCCCCAGCCGGAGCCCATAGGCGCAAGGCTCCAAATACTAATTTCGTTGTTTAGCAATTGTGAAAGATTCCAAATACCACTAAGGGCATTTCCCTCGCTGTCTAAAGTAAAAAGTCGCCAATAAAAAGTGAAATCTCCCAACTCATCAATCAATGTCATCTCGTCTGCTTCTTCACCAATTTTAATAAAAGCATTAAATTCGACATCTACGTAAGCATATCCCGATGTAGTATCAGAAATAGAAATTTGTTCCACATATGGATCCGGCAAATGTACACCAAAATTCTTGGTTGTATCACCAGCCATGATTAATCTTGACATATTTCAGGCTCCGTTACGCTTCCATAGATATCATAAAACACCGCTTCGCCGGGTTCTGTTTCACAATTAAAGTCAAGATCTATATAATAACCTTTTTTATTAAAAGTTTCTAACCCTTGGCAAGCTATTGTCTGATCAACAGACACATCTCTCAATACATCAAAATAATATTCTACGCTCGCGGTGGTGAGATTTTGTTCTTCATTATCGAGCGGGGCGCCCATCAACATGAAACCGTTCTCTATTTGAGGAATTTTTCTCTCAAAGTATTTTCTAGTTAAAGTAGGATCATAATTTCCATTTAACGAGCCGCTGCTAATTTTAAAAATTTCTATATCAAAATTTTCAGTTAAAAGCTGTGTGTTAAGCTCTTCAATGTATATTAAAGGATCAACCATTTCTAATTGAATAGCTTTATTATCTCCGAAAGGGGTGCTAGTGCTCGCTAAAACATCTCTTACGTCAGATGGATTCAAAGCTGCCTCCATTGCAGCATCAGAATCTGCCACTTTCAACACATAGCTAGCAGTAAGATTAATTTGAGGAATTTGAGAGTGTAAAATAATGCCATCGCGCGCTTCGCCAGCAAACGCCGGCTGGAGCGAACCTCCTTGACGATAAATCGAAGAGGAGAGATTGCCCTGCAACATTAATAATTTCCATGCTGGGGCTGCTTGGGTATCGCCATCCAAAAATGCGTCTCCAATAGCTGATTCAAATTTAAGAATGTCGCGCGCTGGCTCTTGCATCATGGGAGTGATATCAGATTCAAAACCCAAAGTGGTGACTTCCAAAGACGACAGGGTATCTTCGACATCCCTAAATAATACTTGACTTTCGAGATAGGGAGTTTGTTCTTTAATCCGTGGATTTATATTATTTTGACCCTCTCTTAAACCAACACTAGGAAAAGAAGCGGCTGCATCCGCGTCGGTGTAAGTTATATCATAAATTATATTATCATCAAAAAACGCATAATATGTAGGTTTAAACTTTCCTATGGATAGCAAATAGCGGCCATAAGAGCTTAATTTAAAATCATAAACCTGTTCTTTCTTGTTGAGAAATTTAGCCATTTAATACTCTCTTATTATAAATACTCTCATTCTTTGTTTTCCAATGAATGAGTATGTCCATCGCTTTCTTGAATTAAGCCATCAATAATCTCGTGATAATGACCGTCATTATAAGAAGTTTCCCCGTTGCCTTGATTATTCATCGTATAAGTATGGGCATGATTATCGTCATAAGATGTTGTGCCTGTATCAGCTTTGTATAACACTTGCACATCCATTTTAGCCATCTCTACAATAGAAATAAAATCATAAGGCCAATTAAAATCAAGGCGATATTCTTTTTCGCTCGACGCCACATCATCAAAAATATCTGAGGATTCGCCGGATTGTTTCAGAATGTCATCAAAATATTTAGTCATACCCCGTTGTTTCACTTTAAATACCATCCACCGCAAATCTTCATTTTGCAACACATCACCACTGAGAAGTTCATTGTCTATTAATTCATGTGCCACATCTGCGCTTTCTAATTTTAATTTTTGATAATCTCTTGGGGCAATATTCTGCCAGATATAAGCAAGGTCATCCTTATCTAATTCATATTCAAACTCAAACATATACATCACAACGGGCTTAATATCTGTATTATTAATAAAATCAAACTGAGGTGGAAGCACATAACGATCCATTTTTTGCAAAAGCCTTCTAATAGATCCGCCGGCGGTCTCGAGAGAGTCTCCAACTTCGGTACCCTTCTTAGCGTCAAGCGCTGCATCAAATCTGTCTTTGGGGATCTCCACAAACTTCTTTCGTGATGCTGCAAGAGTTCCTGCTGCAGCGGCAAGTTCTGAATCCAATATTCTCTCTGTTATATAAGGTACTGCGACCACCGCCTCTTTAATTGTTTGTTTTTGTGCTATTTGACCCATTCGCTTTTTACTCGTGGTTTGATCAAATCCCAACAACGTGCTGAGTGATTTTACCTCCGAATACATATTCTCTCCATATTGAACAGCATCGTTTCGATTATAAACGCTATTATCCGTAATAACATTATAGTGATATTTTAACCAATTTGTATCAACATCCTCAATAGAAATAAATACACCCATATCCGCTGTAGATGGTTGCACTCCAAACTGATGCCATATTCCTCGCGGTACCGCTTTGTCTCCATAGTCAGGAAGCGTCAAAGTGCCATTTGCATCGGTAATGGGGTGAACTGGATCAGCGTCTGTGAAGTTTAAAAGAGGTGTTTCGAATTTGGATTGAATGACCCATCTTTTACCAGCAGTTTCATTTTTATCTTCAATCAAATTCCCAAACTTATCTGTAGTTTGCTTGGTTACTGTTTCAATGCCGAACAAATTAAAGCTAGCGCTTAATTGCATAGAATTAGCATTAATATTTTCTCCTCCATATGGGGGTCCCGGATCGTCACTGCCGGTCTGGCATGCTGGGATGTTTTGATATTTCTTCATTGTATCGGTATATCTTTCGGGGCCGCGGTCAAATCGCCAACATACACCACTTGTCTCTGTCATGATTCGCTCTAAATCATAGGTTTCGCCGGCAATGGGAGTGAAAACAAGATCAAACCACGCCTGACCATCTGTATAGGGAGGTGTAAATGCCGGATTGCTGCCGGCAAATGAATCTCTTACGCCGTATTCGCCCCCTTGTCTCGCATAGCGGGTAGCATGGGTGCCTGTATTATCCCAATCGGGCCGCCCAGCGACTGGGGGGCCAAAAGCCGTGGGTCGACTATAGGGCTGGAATAACGGTTTAAAGGATGGATTCTTTACCGGATCTTGCGGGACGGGCACAAAACCTCCGGCTAGCCTCCCCGAGCCGCCAGCAGATCCACTCCAGCCTATAAATCCTAGCTTTCCCCAACCGGCGCCGTCGCCGGTAGAGCCTTTTTCAAAATTATAATTTCTAGGTTCATTGGTGGAACGTAGTAGTTTTATTCTTGCTGCATAGACATCATCTTTTTCAAAAATCAAACCATCGGTAATGATACCAGACGTTAAAGTGGTGCTGGCTCCTCCTTTTAAGAAGAATTTGGGTATTTCACCAAAGAAGTTAGATATCATTTTAGTATAAATTTCATCAACATCACCGCTCCATGAGGCTGTAGCGGTAAGACTGCATGATGGATGAGGCTCACAATCAATAAATGTAAAGCCGTTAATATATTTATCCGGTTCAATAATAGTCTCAAAAGGCAATCTTTGATCAAACCAGGCGCCCCCACCATAACCTGCTAAATCGGAACTTACAGTGCTACCGTTTCTAAATGTGAGCGCCCAATTATCCGTAACTTCAGAAGAGCCTGTCCATGGATAGCGAGTAAGCTTGGTAGGCGCCACTATCACCGGATAGTCTACCGCCATTCCTGCTTTAATGGAATTATACAATATTCCTGGCGCAAAGAGAGGCTGAGCAAGGGGTCTTACTAAAGAGCCTGAGGTATAAAAAAGTTCATCGCCAGACACCAAGGAGCCGCCTTCTGTCTTTCCAACAATGCCACCCCCAAATGATTTTGAAAATTGATTAACAATGTCAATCGTTCTTTGTGCTGGGTAGAATCCCTTGTAAGGATTAAATCGAATTGCGGCGCTCATTACGAGTCTTATTTCTGACGCACTTAAATTGGTTTCAGAAGGAATGTTAATAAACTCTTTCATAAATTCAGAGTTAGAATAATCTTTATAAAAATTGCTTTCAGAACTGCTAAGAGCGGTGCCCGGGATTGTAAAAGTGTTTGTGAGGCTAGGATTTAATATGCCATAATTAATGTAATCTTCAATATGATCGCTAATTCTAAATTCGGGAATAATGGAGTAATTTTGGGCTACCAATTTAATTTCATATTTAAAATCATCATAATCATTAAACCATGGTTTGGAAGCAGTGACCTCAAACGACGCAACCCCATTGCTTTTAACTATCCTGCCGGCTTGAGTGTCGGCTTCCCACAAAGCTTCTCCAGCATAAGGCTCTGGAGTTAACGTCATTGATGAAGAATTAAACTCTCCCTTTAACCAGCGCGCTTGACCCACTTCGGCGATATTATTCCACGGGCTTACTGCTTGCGGAGTTGTAAGCATGTGCTTTCTCGCATATAATGCCCCTGGCGCCAAAGCTTCATTCGCGTTCTCTAGGGGCCCCCCGGTAGAGTAAAGTGTATCATAATAGAAGAAATAGTTGTTCTGCAGTTCACCTGCAGCACCAGAATAAATCAAACCATCATCAGTAGCTGAAGAGGAATTCCAACTAGGGGAAGGCAATGTAAACTTTGTTCTAGTAAGAAAGTCTTCCTGCGCATCAAGCATCCAGCAACTTTGAGATACAGCTATATCAAAGGAGTTGCTAAAAGTTCCCCCAATCGAAGCGCGCGACGGAGTGCCTGTGCGTCTATCATTCCAAAACTTATTATCGTAGCCTGTGCGAGTAAAGGTTGTTTCATAAAATTCATTATAATCCGAAGGATAAACCCCCTCGCTATAAAGAAGCCAATTTAAGGTGTATTTAGAATCGTTTTGCACAACTGATAAAATGTGATCATAAGGTGTTGTAACGTCAGCTATTGAAAGCTCAAGGAAATTGTCTAAAGAAGTATTGCTAGTGAAAATCTTTTCATTGTTGTTGGTCGCCTTAAGAGTAAAAACGTTAGCTGTGTATTGTTTTGAATCACCTTCTGAGGAGGTTGGGGCTGTTATATTTAATAAAACTGGGCGCCCTTTGGTGGATACTGGGGTTAAACGATAAGAGGTGAGTTCTGGCTTGGGAATTACTTTTGTTAGAGAGATGGTGGAACTGGAGACTTCTTTTTGGTAGATTGGGTTATCGCTTTGGTTAACTTTTCTCCAACTGGTCCATCCAAAAGTGTTTCCTCTGCGATTCATCAAAAGATTGAAATAGTTTGCAGTAGAGCCAGTAATCAAAGCAGAATCGGCGGCAGGCAATTTATCTATGAATGCCGAATTAAAGTAATTGGTTACGTCAGATCCCGAGGGAAATCCTATAATATTAGAAGCCGACGCTGTAATAGGCTCTTGAATCAACACATTTAATCTACTAGTCGGCTGATAAATCCCAGTTGTTGTTTCTATGTTGCTTCCACTCACAAAATCATAGTATGAAACATAGCCCGTTGACCCCGAATAATATCCCAACAGCCAATCGGGGGATCCCATGCTAGTGGGAGCATAACGATAATACCTCATATTTGTGGAAGGTACTAACGATGCCGTAAGCCAAGAATATTGTTTGTCAGATCGAGGAATGGCATGTGTAACATATGCATTATCAAACTGTGAGCCGCTCGAATAGCCGCTCGAAGATGACTTAATAACTACAAGGCGATTGCGATTCGTCTTTTGGAAGCTGGGTAACTGATCATAGGTGGCACCAGGCTCTGCTGTCTCAAATCTGGAGTCTCTTCCAAATCTTGCAGAATGGCGCGCCAACAAAATGCGTAATCCATAATCCCTTCCTGTTTGATCTGACATCCGGATGCCAGGAGTGCCCGAACCAGTAGCTTGTGAGATTGACGAAGATGCCTGAAATGGTCTAATTACTGACCAATTTCTATAAGGCAATGCATTGTATACTGATAATTCCCCTGACCGGATATCCATATAACCCAGACCCATAGATTGAATATCGCCGGGTGCCGCAAATCTACTGATGATAACTGATTTGCCTGTAGCCGCTGTATCTGTTCCGGCGGCAAAAGCTGTTGATTCTAATCCGGTCCAACCCGACATATCGATAGATGTGTTGCCATCATAGCCGTCCCCATCTTGAGCTAAACTGAAGTTAACTGTTGATCCGTCTTGGCGCGACGTAATGGCAATATAGCCGTAAGTATTATTAGCGCCATTGATGGCTGAAGTTATTCTACCTGCTAAATCCGCGAGAGTGAATCCGCCTCCAAATGTTCCTATAATAACATTGCCTGCAACATTTTTGCTACCATCCGCAGTTGTCGTAGAACCATCAGCTTCAAACGTTACTGAGGTGCCGGCGGTGTCTTTGAGGGTAAACGTCTGACCACCCGTGGGATAATCTGTTACTGTAAAATCTGCAGTGGCTTTAGTGCCAGCCGACCTAAAATATGCAAGCGAATAATCGGGAATGAATTCAAAGTGAGAATTTTCTTCACGGTGGATGCCCAAATATGAACGCCCTTGAGAAGCAGATGGAGTTTGAGTGATTTGTGCAGGAAGCGTAGGCTGAGTTTTGGCAAACTGGCGAGGATTAGCATATGCCCCCACAGTGCTAACAATCTCATAATTGTGACGATAATTACCTAATGGCGATGCAAGTGACTGAGAAATATTACGAATGTTAACTGGCCGTTTGGCTGTATATCCCCGATAATAAACAGCTTTTTGGGAGGCGGTCATTGGATACGGCACTTCTCCTTCGTCGTTAGCTTCGGGCCAGGGATAATCGGCGCCAGCCATTCCGATGGCGCCACTGGTATTGGGGCATTTTCCAAGGAGAAGTTTCCACGCTTCGGGTCGCGTAAGATAAGTATCAAGATCTGGCCCCTTATTTAAAGGAACATGACGCGATTGATGACCTCCTACAGTGTGGTCGGTAAATGGGCTCTGCATTGGAACTTCCAAATCTTTCCCGTAAGCATCTTGATGGAGATTGACAACTTCTAAGCCGGCACCCACTCTATCAACTACTTGTTTGTTGTAACCTGTTGTTACAGATGAACTCATTATGCTAAAGGGGAATGAAAATGAAGATTTTGTGTTAGAATATCCATAACCATCTTGCCAATTGCGACCATGCTGCACTCTACCAAAAATTCTCTTAAGTTTTCTATCGGGAGGAAAATTATCTGTGTTTGCCGTAATTTCATCCATTGGAACCAGGTCAGTTACATCGGCGAGCAATACATTTTTAGGTACAAAAACTTCATTATCAAGATTAACTGGGCCGGCAGGATATAGGGCATTATAAGTAAATGCTAGGCTTTTTGGTTCGAGAAAGTTTACTCCACCGCGAATTACGCTACCACTTCTCAGGTTTCCTTTCGCTTTTACGAAAGCGCTTCTTCTAGTTGCCTGACCGCCCCTTTGGTAAATATTTCCTTTTGTATCCGTAAAATAAGGAAGAGCGCTCGGATATGTGGGATCCGAGCCCACTACATCACGAATGGTGTTTCTCTCTCTATCAACATCTGTATTGTTAGAGGTAATCTCGGCTGAATTTCGATCAGCTTGAAATTGCCAAAAATTAGGGCTTACATTGGTGGGGCGCGGCGATGAAGCTGGTGGTGAGGGATTATAAGAATAAGATCCCCATGCGCTTCCTTCTGGATCTGTTGTTTCATCTTTGATGATTGGATATTTGCTCTTATACTTATTGCGCTCGAGCACATGGCTCTCAATCGTGTTATAAATATCTGGAGTAAAGTCGGTGGATGCTGGAAGTAATTGACCGATAATTATTGCGATGGCATCATCAAACCATTTGTAGTAATCGATAAATCTTTCAACTTCGGTGACTCCCGATCCCGATGGTCGACGGGAAGAGGTCGCGACCCTTTTAAAAAAGATTTCACGTAGTTTTTCAAGTGTCTTATATCTGCCGCGGTATCTGTTGACTGGATCTCCAATCACGTTATGAAAATCAATCGCTCCTGCGAAGAAATCAAGCATTTCCTCCGAGATGGCATTATACATACTCTTTTCTAACACGTAGCGGTAGTTGGGAGGAGTTTGAAAAATACCAAAATATTTATCATCGTCTGTCATGATGTTGATCATATCCGATGAAGCTGCATACTCGGGATTAATAAACTGATATGCGTTAACCGACTGGGTCGCTATAATAGCTTGCGAATTTGCGGGCCATCCATATCCAGTTCCGCCATGCTGATAGCCTGCCGTTGCCCCCACCCAGCCATAATTTTCTCTGAGGGACAGTGAACCGGAACTATAATCTGTAACTAAAAACTCCCCATTCACATTAGAACTGGTGAGATTGTCGAATTTCCAATCTAAAGCTAACATATTTGCATTAAGAATACTACCGCTCGAGGCGCCGTCGCCATTAATCCAAGCTTGGGAATCTTCCGGCACAGACAAGTTAGGATCTAAAGGCGAGATGCTGCGCCAAGAACCAGAAACTCCTGCATTATCGATATCATAGGCATGTTGTCTTAAAGAAATATCGTCTAAATATTTTAACCAATATTTAACACTATTGCAAATCGTATCATTAGGAGCCACGAGGGTACCCGTCAGATTGGTACGGAAGGCTCCCACCGACAGTCGCTTGGCAGCCTTTAAAAAGTTATGACCTTTGGTTTGAGTCATCGTGCCAGTTACAGTAAAGCTATTTTGAATAGTGCCCAATTCATGGTTAAACCCACTAAATATTACATCATACTTATAATCATTGTTCATCGCCCCGGAAACCATATTGGTAATACCAAAATCCGTTGGTTTTAATCTGACTGATAAGTTCCAATTGGAATCGTCGTAGGCTTCATAAAAATAGGAGCTTGTTAATGTCGGAAAAGGTCCGATTTCATCATCTGTGGATCCAGGCCCCAATAACGAAGAGGTGAGCTTAAAATAAACTGTCTTTTCATCTTGAGGATCTCTAACAGCATAAACCTGCATACTGGCATTATCGTTGGTATACCAAGTCGTGTCATTGAGTGGTCGCTCCCCACCATCATCTGTTGATGCCGAGCATATTCCAAACAAAGAGATGTCAGTGGCGCTTCTATTGAGATAGGGGCTCGTTTCATTGGCAAATTTGGGTAAAATAAAATCTGCTTCCGCTGTGAAGCCGTAAGGGAATTCATAGCCCAACACTTTAGAGTTGACAATAATTCCAGCGCCGGCACTGCCAGAAATATATCCCACACTCTCGGCAACATCACTAGTGGCGCCTACGCCATCTTTTGCGTTATAGAGGGCTTT
>CEPX01044595.1_pt1 | contig 13431 bp, 21 predicted proteins | sample 361361 | NCBI WGS metagenome assembly CEPX01 (sample SAMEA2619974, study PRJEB7988) | marine metagenome | biome: marine biome (ENVO:00000447); feature: mesopelagic zone (ENVO:00000213) & marine oxygen minimum zone (ENVO:01000065); material: "saline water (ENVO:00002010), including plankton... | reverse complement strand
CGAAAAAGGCGTAAACATAATGAAAATATCGATTTATCTTTAGTTGATGAAGTATACGAACTACTTATTGAAAGAGGCATTTTACTATGAACCACGATGAAGAGAACAACTTAAGATCTAATATAAGACATATGATTAGGCACGTTAAACAGAAAAGACTAAACGAAGAGAAAGAACTACGAAATATCATTCGTTCTTTAGTTTCTCACGAAACAAAGTTGCTTAATGAAAAGCAAACTTCTGACGTAGATCCTACACCAAACAAATCAACAGGAATCAATGTTCTTGAAGACCTTCTTAAGAAGATTATACCAGTTTTACAAACCGATTACAAACTTTTAACTACTGATATCCAGCAAAGAGAATCATTCCGCGCACATGTTGTAAAATCTATTGTTAATACACTAACTCCCGTAGAAACGAACAATGAAGCCGGTGAAGAAGCTGTTAAAGATACATTAGACGAAGAAGTAGAAATTGATGTTGGAGAAACTGATGAAGAAAAATTTATTGATATTCGAACTGATGCCGAAAAAACTGCTGAAGAGGAACCAGAGGATCCCCGCGAAGAGTTTGGAAAAGGCCTAGAAGGTGAAGATCAAACAGGAAGAAATATGGCATATTCTACAGTTAAAAAAGTTGAAAGTGCTATTATCGATTCTTATGAACTGCTTTCAAATGAAGAAGATCAAGAACTCTTTTATGATTATTTGATCGCTAACGTTAAATTGTATTTTGATAAGTTCGAAACTGAATTAGCAGGACAAGTAGAAGAACCTTCAAATCAAGCATATAATACTGCCAAGGCCGAAGGAGGTGATGTAGAATCCGCCGAGGCACCGGTGCCAGAAGGACCAACACCAGATGAAATTGAATTTGGATTGTAAACATGAAGTTAATTCTCGAAAATTGGAATAAATTTCTCACTGAGGAAGAAGAGCTTGAAGAGGGCCCTATCGGTGGTGCTTTGGCAGGATTAGGGCTTGCTTTAGGTTTAGGCGGGGCGCCCCAAACTACTGATGTGCCTGCGCCAGAACCTACACACCAAGTAGATACTCAACAACAACAAGCGGAAACTGGTAAAGTAGTTGATAATGGAGATGGGACGTTTTCATATACTGCAGCGGTACAAGCCCATCCAGGGATGTCCTCGATGGCAAAAACACAGGGAAGCCATCAAGCAAAACAAGCGCTAACGGACGCTGGGCATCTCGGTCCAGGTAGCGGAAACGGGGCTCGTATTTCTCAAACAGCCGCAAGTGGCGGAACCATGCACGTTACAGTAACAACTTATTCACTTGGTGGATAATTGATTAATTAAAACTTTTATAATTATTTCAAAATAATCCTTGACAAGACTTATCTCTCTCGTTATAATGAGTTTATGACGGTTTTTCTGAAAGCTAATGAAGATAGATAAAAGATCAACTACTATCAATAAAAGCATTATCAATAAACTAACACATGAAGGTGTTGTCAGTAATGATTTGTTAGTATTGATTAATAGTTTGACATTAGAAGATTTGATAGCTGTTAAATTAGAGCTATCATGTTCTCATGTAAATAATAGGCTTTATGGACTTGACATTTGGAATAAAGCATGTTATATTGTAAAGGAAGCATTGTTAAAGTTTGCTATTTCGACAACACAATCGAAAATGGATGCTGCAAGATTTCTTGGTATTACTTATTTAGAATTCAGAACAGCGCTTAAGAAGTATGATGTTAACACTTATTTTGACAAGGAGGAATAAATGTCATTAGTTGGAAGATCTGTATATCACGTACATTCAGTTGATCAAATTCAATTTGGAAACGTGGTTAATGAGAAAACGGAGAAAAACTGGTTGTGGGTTCAAGTTAATTGGGCCAACGGAAAGCCTTTTAATATGTATAACTCTCCCACAGTTAATACCAATGAAAATTGGTTTAGAATTGATACTATCAAAGTATTTGAACCGCAGGATATGATTGACACAATTCAATCATTGTAAATTATATGTGGAAAGTGTATAAAGCGAGTCACTATATTCAAGGTGAACTAATAAGCCAGCATAAAACAGAAGCTGCAGCACGAAAAAAGGCAAAACAAGAGATAGAACATAGTTATACAGTGAAAGAGGAAAACAAAAAAGAAATTGTAATTTGGTTAGAAGATAAGGAAAGAATGGCTATCGGTGTAATAGTTAAGAAAAAGAAGGGGGCGAAACGGATTCGACAGAGTAAGAAAGAGAAATAGTGCAAGTAGGTTAGATACGGCCTTAACAGTTCAAAAACAATAGTTGCCAATAACAACACACACTTCGAAGCAGTCGCACTAGCGGCATAATCGAGGAGGTCGTCCAAAGCCTTCTATCCAATTTGGACACAACAAGAGATAACTTGCAAAAATCAAACCATCTAATGCAACAGGATGGTAAGCATTAGATTAAAACCATCTATCTTTGTCAGTAGGTGATAGAAACTGACTAAACTTGTGAATGACTTGACTTGGACTTATTGTGGACGCGGGTTCGACTCCCGCCGCCTCCACCATTTTAAAGGAGAACAAATGAGTAGAAAAGCTAAACATGTTAAAGCGCGCCGCCGCAGAAAAATTGGCTCCAAAAGACGAAGAGCCAGAAAGCTTAGACATAAGAAAAAAGGATAGCTGAATGAGAAAGAAGAAGACAATGGATAAATTTATGCATCGTAAAAGGAAGGCCGAAGACGATTTCAAGGCACAACTTGAAGATGCTTGGTATTTAATTGAAAAAAAGAGAGAATTAGGAAACAAATATTTGATCAAGACAGCAACAGAAACAGAACAGGCTGATGAATTATAGTGTTAAAGTGTGCGATTATTGCGCCACTTGGGTTTATGAAGGAGAATATGAAATAAGAAATGGTGAGATTGTTTGTTTTTTATGTATGAGAGAAGAAGAAGAAGAAAATGACGAAGAACAAAAGATTTCGGCTGGATGAGTGGGTTATTTATAATCCACTCTCACAACAACCAAAAAAAGCAGTTATTTTATATGTTTATAAAGAAAGTGAGCGCTCAATATATGATTATGAAATATATATTGATGAGAACCCCGGTATTTATAAAAAAGTGACAGATAAGGATTTACAATATCTCGATTCATAATTGGGGACTAAATACTATGGAGGTATCTTTGAATGAAAACCCTAAAAGCTGCCTTTTTAATACTTGCAGCAGTACTTCTAAGTTGCCAAAATGAATATATAGTTTCTACTGCTGTTATAGAAGAAGTAGCGTCTCCCGAAACGAATGTGATAGTTGATTCGCTTATACAACCCAGCGAAACAATACAATTAGATGTATTAGTGGTGTTAGACACTTCTGGCTCGATGTCTGATAATTACGATCAAGTCAGTCGCGGCGTTGAAATATTGCGCGGAGATATCGAATTAATAACCTTTGATTACCAGATTGGATTTATTAATTCATCATTAAAGGAGCCATACTTTTCTGGGCCATATGATGTTTATTCTTCTGCAATCGATTTTTTGTTGGCGCCATGGATGCTTGGTAACGATAACGCAGAAACAGCATTCTATGCAGCATATGAATTTACTACACTTACAGAAGAGGGGGATACCTTTTTTAGAGACTCGGCTGATAAGCTGATAATTTTAATTTCCGATGAAGACGAACAATCCGTATTTACTGCTAGTACTTTTCATTATTGGTTACAAGATGAATTTATTGATGTTCAACATGATACTGTTTCAATAGTTAAATTAGAAACAAGTGATTGTGAAAACAGCCACGTGGCATCTATTGGAGAGAAATATGTTGAATTGAGCGCTTATTATGGAAAAATGGCCACTGATATTTGCAGCGATTGGGAATTGGCATTAGCGGATAGTACTTTTTTGACAGGACCAAAAGATTACATTGAATTATCACAAACTCCCATTGAAGATAGTATCTCAGTATACGTCGATCATGTTATAACTGAAGATTGGTACTATTTACCAAGTACTAACATAGTTTATTTGGATTTTATTCCAATGGAGGGTTCATTGGTTGAAGTTGGCTACGTCGTATATGCTGATTAGTGTCCTAGGGATACTGTTGATGATAAGCCTTTCTGTATTACTTTATTATTTTCGAGATTTTCTTCAATTTATAAAAGAAGACAACGAAAGAAGAAGAATAAATGAACTTAACAAAACAATTGATAATATTTTGCAATACAAAAAAACAGATAAAGAGCCTATAATAATAGACATTGAAGATTATCGCACAAATCGAGATAATTTTAATTGAACACAATAATAAAAAGTAGGACATATGACATCAACAAATGGTCATGGCACATTAGTTCTTTTTGACGTAGACGGAACCCTGACAGAAGCTAGAAAGCCAATTACAATGTCAATGATTACAGCACTTTGCGAACTTTGCAGATATGCAGAGATTGGTTTTCTTACTGGAAGTGGATTAGAATATATTAAAGAACAATTGTGGCCGGCCTTAAATAATAAAATTATTAGAGAGAGTTGTCATCTTCTACCGTGTAATGGTACAGAATATGTTGTGCCGCTCGGAGAAGAGACTTTAGGAATGCAAGCAATTTTTAAAGCTTCTATGCGTGAATTTTTAGGAGATAAAGAATTTAATCAACTGATGCGCACACTTTGTATTTTACAAGGCGAAATAGTTAAAGAAAAATATGATATCTCTTTGACCGGCAATTTTGTTCAGAATAGAGAATCAATGATTAATTGGTGCCCAATTGGTAGAAACGCTAAACAATCGACTCGCGATCATTTTAAGGCCATGGATAAATTATATGGTATCCGTAAAAAATATTTAGAAATTTTGAAGGAAGAGCTAAAAAAATCCGAAATAGATGTTATTGTTAAATTAGGAGGAAATACTTCTTTCGATATTTATCCTTGTAATTGGGATAAGACATATGCTCTTAATCACTTTGATCCTCATGAGTGGGACTTCTGGTTTGTGGGTGATCGCTGCGGTGTTGATGGAAATGATTACGAAATATTTAATTTACTTAAGCCCAAAGGAAGGGCTTTTGAGACAGGAAGTCCCGAAGAAACAGTTGAAATAATTGATTTTTATATATTAGAAGATTTACAATATAGGAGATAGATATATGACAATAGCTAGTGAAATGTTTGATGAAAAAGATAATACGGAAGAGAGAAAGCCAATTGTAATGGTATCGGGCGGCTTTGATCCGGTACACGCCGGTCATATTCGTATGATTCGCGATGCTGCTCAATATGGAGATGTTATAGTTGTGGCCAATTCAGACAATTGGCTATATCGCAAAAAGGGATTTGTGTTTATGGAATTTTCACAACGCGTAGAAATTTTAAATGCGATTAAAGGAGTTATCTTGGTGGATTCTGTAGATGATACCGATGGAACTGTTTGCGAAGCGATTCGGAGACTAAAACCTGATTATTTTGCAAATGGTGGTGACCGTGGTAAAAACAATACTCCCGAACAAGCTGTTTGCGAAGAAATCGGTGTTAAATTATTATGGGGAATTGGCGGAAATAAAAAACTTAATAGCTCCTCAGATTTAGTTAAAAAAGCTAAAGATTATGATATCCCTCCCAATCGCGCATCTTCTCGTCAGTCTGATAGATGAGAACTCATAAAAGAATATTTGCAGGAACTTAATCAGCTTAATAGTTACTAATAGGTTATGATGACTATATGGCTTTTAATATTGTCCACATTGATAGGGTGTACTCCCACACTAAAAACCTCAACAGAAACCGCTGTAGATGATTCAGCTAGCACAACAGAAGAGCCAACATTGGGAATTTATGCCGCAGCTGATTGCGAGCAGGCGATTGGCGCCAAAGTATGTGACATGGTTCTTAAAGATCAAAACGATGAATTCTGGCGTTTATATGATTTGAAAGGAAAGGTCATAGTATTAGATTTTTCGGCTATGTGGTGTGCTCCCTGTCAAAATGCTGCGGCCACGGTCCAACAAACACAAAATGATTATGAATCTCAAGGATTCAACTATATAACAGTTTTAATAGATGACCCTACCGCTGATACTGTAGAATTAGAAGAAGTACAGTCCTGGGCTGATGATTATGGAATTCAAACAACATCAGTATTGCAAGGAAGTCGTGATTTGATTGATTCTTCTGCTATAGAGGGATACCCGGTATCATCTTGGCCAACTTTTGTATTCATTGATAGAGAATTAAATGTGCATTGGGGCATTTATGGATTCAATGAAGAATATATTCGAACCATGATAGAAAAAATGTTATAAATTTCTTATTTCCGCTATGTCGTCGGAATTAAAATTAACGGCACGGGGCTGCCCGACCGTCACGTAGGCAGGGGTTTCCGGTTATCCTAGTTGCGCACGAAAAACCGGTTTCCGCCACCATAGCTCAGTTGGTAGAGCAGTTGATTTGTAATCAGCGGGCCAGGGGTTCGAATCCTCTTGGTGGCTCCATTTATGTATCGAGAAAATGACATTGTATTGGTTCGCTCTCCAGGCGGCGAATCGATACCACACATTCATGTAAAATTATTAAAACGTATTGAAGTCAAACCTCAAAAAGGTAGAAATTTTGATTGGGCTGGATATGTTGGTTGGGATTGTGTATTAGTAAAACCCGAAGAAGCAGAACTTTTAAAGAAAAAATATTCTATTCCCTTTAAATTTCCAAATGATATAGAAACTTTTGTATTTGAATCTGATATAATAAAAAAGATCAACAAAAAACGGAGAAAAAAGAGGAAGAAGTAAAATGTTTACAAGATTTAAACTATGGAGTAGAAAAAAAATATGTATCGAAAGTCCTTTATTGTTGTTGATTTCTCTTGTCCTGGCTATTTGTGTTTGGATGTGGGTTAAGGTTTATGTTGGTGTGGAATAGAAAATCTGACTATTTAACGTTAGACTATTAAAATAGCAAAATATGGCAACTAAAAAAAATTATTTATTAGATACTAGTGTTTGTTTGACAGATGCTGATTGTATATACAAATTTGATAATCATGATTTGTTTTTACCTCTTAAGGTATTAGAAGAAATTGATGGTCATAAAAAGCGCCAAGATTCGGTTGGTGTAAACGCTAGAAAAATCATTCGCTCTTTAGATGAATTAAGAAGTAATGGTAGCCTTGAAAAGGGCGTACGCATAGAAAAAGGCCGAGGTCTTCTTCGAGTAATGTCTTATGAATCTCTCAAAGATGTTATATTTCCTTCTGATTTAGATGTGCGTATTCCTGATCACGCAATCATTGCTACCGGTAAAGCGATCCAGCTTGAAAATCCGAAAAGAAAAACCATTGTTGTAAGTCGCGACATCAACATGCGCGTAATTTGCGATTCAATCGGATTGCCAGCAGAAGATTATATTTCAGAAAAAGCAGTCACATCCTCCGATCAACTATACGAAGGATTTTCCGAATATTTGATTGACGATCAAATAATTGATAGATTTTATGCCGGCGAAGAAATCACAATACCAGAAGATGAGGTTTCAGAAATTTGGTACCCAAATCAATATCTTTTAATGATATCTAATTCTAATTCGAAAAAAACAGCCTTAGCGCGTTTTGAAACCCACCAGACACCACTCAAAAAAACCATTTATGAAAAGATGCCTGATTGGAAAGTTTCGTCAAGAAATAAAGAACAAGCATTTGCAATTGACATGCTACTTGATCCAAAAATAAAATTAGTTACGCTTGTTGGCCGCGCTGGATCTGGCAAAACTTTATGTGCGATTGCTGCCGGTCTACAACAAACAATTGGACTAAGAACAGAACTGAATCACTATTCTCGTTTGATAGTTTCTCGACCGGTACAGCCAATGGGCAAAGATATTGGCTTTTTACCCGGTACAATGGAAGAGAAAATGCTACCATGGCTAATGCCTATTCAGGATAATTTGAAGTTTTTGATGGGTGATGCAGCATCTTTGGAGATGTATATGCAAAAAGGCAAAATAGAAATTGAAGCATTAACTTATATTCGCGGCCGCTCAATATCAGATGCATTTATTGTTATCGATGAAGCACAAAATTTAACAAAACACGAAGTTAAGACTATAATTACTAGAATAGGCGAAGGTACTAAAATTGTTATGACAGGCGATATTGAACAAATTGACAATGCATATGTTAATGAAACATCAAACGGATTAGCGCATGCTATTGAGAGTTTTAAAAAGTATCGTGTGACAGGACATGTAACTTTTAGAAAAGGTGAAAGATCTGAATTAGCAACTTTAGCTTCCAAGGTCTTATAAATAAAATAAACAATCGTTTATTTTGCTGTTATATTAATAAAGGAGAACATATTATGAGCGAAGAAATTGAAAAAGTGATTACCGAACAAGAATTACATGAAAATCCCATGCTGGCGATGGTTGTCACAACTGACTCTGCCCTTAAAGAATATCTGGTAGAATACGTTGGTACAAAACTAGATAATGAAGAGGTTACCGTCAACATGATTGCGGAGGTATTGGCCACGGATTTTCCCGAATTTGTGTTTGCTTTTGCTGAAGAAAACTTTTTGCGAGGATACCAACAAGGATTAGATGATGCTGAATTACTTACGAGAGAGCCACCAGCGGACCCAAGCTAAAATTCAAGACTTTTATACTAGTACGGGCATTCATGTTTATATTAAAGATCCTCTTGTTAACGAAAATATTGATATAGAGAAGGTCATCAACAGAGTTGAAGAAATAATTCCAATACATTTGTTGGAAGAAGTGGAAATGGTTATTATAGGTTGGTTCGATGAATTTGAAAAACGCTCTGTGAATGCTTTTTATAAAGATGGCGCTCTATACGTTTCAAATATTCAAGATAATGAAGAAGATATTTTTGATGATATCGTACATGAAATAGCACATTCTTTAGAACAACTATATGGATATGATATTTATGGCGATAAACAACTAGAAAAAGAATTTTTAAGAAAAAGAAAATATCTCCATGATATTTTATGGAAGCATGGCTACAAAGCCCCGCTATCTTATTTCATGGATCCTGAATACAATGAAGAATTTGACGCGTTTCTTTTGAAAAAAGTTGGTTACGGAAAATTATCATCACTAATTGCAGGAATATTTCTCTCAGCGTACGCCCCAACATCACTTAAAGAATATTACGCAACAGGATTTACAGAATTTTATTTAGATCCTAATCACAATTTTCTTAAAAAGACTAGCCCAGCGTTATATAAAAAAATATTTATGCTACAACGTGAAGAAAAGTCTTGACAACAATTAGAAAAATGGTTATACTATTATAACACATCTAAAAATACGAGAAAATAGTGCCACACATTTCATACTCTGAACTCAAAGATTGGGTTTTTTGCGCCTTTTACCACAAGTTGACGCGTCTTGACAAGATAGACGGCTTTAGAGGTAACGCATATACTGCTTTTGGAAGCGCCATTCATTCTGTTTGTGAAAAGAAGTTGCTTCAAGAAGAAGTGAATGATACTTTTTTTGTTGAAGAATTTAAAAAGAACATCGCTAGCCTGGATGACGATATTGAGATAGACAAAAGGCTTGTCTATGATATGATTGGACAAGGAAAGCAGATATTGCCTGAAATTGAAGATGCGTTAAAAGAATATTTTGACGAGTTCGAAGTCATGGCAGTAGAAATGCCCCTCTATGAACCTCTGAAGGGCGAAGATAATTACACATTTAAAGGCTACATCGATGCGATTGTGGCCACTCCCGATGGCAAAGTTCATGTTTTCGATTGGAAGACTTGTTCTTGGGGTTGGGATGCGCGCAAACGTAGCGACAAAATGGTCACATATCAGTTGACTTTATATAAACATTTTTTCTGTCAAAAGATGAATATAGATCCAAAAGATGTGGAAACTCATTTTGCGCTTTTAAAAAGAACAGCAAAGAAAAATCGTGTTGAACTATTTAGAGTCACTAGCGGCCCTCGTAAAACAGAAAATGCATTAAAAATGTTGAACATGGCGCTATACAATATTAAAAATAAACGCTATATTAAAAATAGAATGTCTTGCAGAAACTGCAACTTTAGACATACTAAACATTGTCCTTGAGGTATTAATGAAAAAGACAAAAATTCTGACATTATCAGATCACCCTTTATCGCCTTCTGGAGTGGGTACCCAGACGAAGTATTTTATTGAAGCGCTCTTAAAGACAGGGCGCTATGAATTTGTGTGCCTAGGCGGAGCCATGAAGCATGCTGAATATCAACCACAAAGAGTTGAGCCGTGGGCTGATGATTGGGTTATTTATCCTGTTGATGGATATGGTAATCATGAAATTATCCGCTCGATTCTTCAGAAAGAACGGCCAGATATGTTATGGTTTATGACAGACCCGCGCTTTTTTGGCTGGTTGTGGGAAATTGAAAACGAAGTCAGAGCAAATGTGCCAATGATGTATTATCATGTTTGGGATAATATTCCTCATCCGCATTTTAATGGTAGATTTTATCGCTCTACTGATGAGATTGTTTGCATTTCAAAAGTTACACACGATATTGTGAAAACAGTTTCTCCGGAAGTGCCGAGTTATTATTTACCGCATGCGGTTAATTCGAGCATTTTCTACAAACACAAATCTATAGAAGAAAAAGCAAAAATTGAGATTCTTAAAAACCGTATAACAGTTGAATCAAGCAAGATGCATCAAAATCCAAATAAGACGATATTTTTTTGGAACAATCGCAATGCACGTCGAAAACAAAGCGGCACCTTAGTTTGGTGGTTTAAAGAGCTTCTCGATGAAATTGGACACGATAAAGCAACATTATTGATGCATACAGATGCTAGGGATCCACACGGACAGGATCTACCGCATTTGATTGATCATTTGCACATAGGAGATGGCCAAATTTTACTTTCAACTAGTAAAGTAGATTCACCAGAATTATCCGCAATGTATAATGTTGCCGATTTTACCATTAATATATCAGACGCAGAAGGGTTTGGGCTGTCAACACTAGAATCATTATCTTGTGGTACTCCAATTATTGTTAATATGACTGGAGGACTTCAAGAACAAGTAACTGATGGTAAGGATTGGTTTGGATTTGGAATACAACCGTCCTCTAAAGCAGTAATTGGTTCTTTAGAGGTGCCATATATCTATGAAGATAGAATTTCACAGGATGATTTCAACAAAGCTTTGAAATCGGCCATAAATATGCGTTCTGCTGTATATAAGAAAATGTCTGAAAAAGGCATCAAACACGTAAAGAAAAACTATAATTTTGAAAATTTTGAAAAGCAATGGATTAAAATAATGGATGAAGCAGTTGAAACTCATGGTTCTTGGGAAAATAGAAAAGGATATGATAGATGGCATTTGATGGAGGTAGCGTAATGAAAAAGAAAATTCTTTTAAAAGCTCCTCTTTTAACGCGTTCTGGATATGGTGAGCAATCAAGATTTGCGCTGCGCGCCCTTCGTTCGCGAGAAGATCTTTTTGAAATTTTTATTCATCCACTTCAATGGGGGCAAACTTCCTGGATGGCGATGGTTGATGTCGAGCGCGCCTGGATCGATCAAACAATTGAAAAAACAATTGCCTACGTCCAACAAGGCGGACAATTTGACATATCAATACAGGTAACAATCCCAAACGAGTGGGAAGGATTGGCACCAGTAAATGTAGGTTACACTGCTGGAATTGAAACAACAAAAGTAGCACATCAGTGGATTCAAAAAGGCAATGAAATGGATAAAATCATTGTTGTGTCAAATCATTCGAAAAATGTCTTTAAAGATACGGTATATTTTGCCAGCCCCCAGGAAAACCCGACTCAGCAAATAGAATTGCGCTTATCTACCGAAATTGATGCAGTCGATTACCCAACTAAGTCATTTGAAAATCTGCCGGATTTGAATATTAGTTTTGATTACGATATTAATTTTTTAACTGTTGCTCAATTTGGACCTCGGAAAAATATTCCCAGCACAGTGAAATGGTTTGTCGAAGAATTTAGAGATGAAGAAGTTGGGCTTATTTTAAAAACGAATTTGGCCAAGAACTGTTTAATGGATAGAGAAAAAGTTACACTAGATCTTACTATGTTTTTGAGAGAACAAGGCGAACGCAAGTGCAAAGTATATCTTATTCATGGAGATATGGAAGATGATGAAATTCATTCACTTTATGTACATCCACAAGTTTCTGCTTTAGTTTCGTTAGCCCATGGTGAGGGTTTTGGATTACCAATCTTTGAAGCTTGCTATTCGGGTTTGCCTGTCATTTGCACCGGCTGGTCTGGTCAATTAGATTTCCTTGTTGATGAAGACAGAAAAGAACATTTTTATAATATAGCATTTGACATGGGACCAGTACCAGATGAAGTGGTGTGGGATGGAGTGCTTATTAAAGAATCAATGTGGGCATATCCTCGTGAAAATTCTACCAAAGAACAAATGAGACTCTGTTACGAAGATATTACAGAAAAGCGAGAAGATAGTGTTGCATTAAAATCTTGTGAGTATGCCGCAGAAGTAAATGAAAGATTCTCAGAAACTAAACAAAATGCATTGTTTATTGAGAGTTTATCAGAGTTTATTGAGACAGAAGAAGAGAAAGAATGGCGAGATGTCTTGGATCAAGTTGTAGAGTATGACTAAAAAAATTGTTTTTATTTCTGACTTTTTTGCGGATGAAATAAGAGGTGGAGCAGAACTTTGTAACGATGCTCTTATTAGGCTATTACGTCAGAAATATACAGTAGAAACGGTAAAATCTGTCAATGTAACAGGACTGTTGCTGGAAAACAATAGAGATGGTTTTTTCATTATAGCTAATTTTTTCATGTTGGCAGAAGCTTTTAAATTGGCGTTTGCCGATATGACTTATGCGATTTTAGAACATGACCACAAATATGTAGCGTCGAATAATCCGTCGCTTTATAAAGATTTTCTGGCGCCCGAAAAGCAACTAATCAATAAGGATTTTTATACTAATGCTGCAGCAGTTATGTGTCAGAGTAAAAAGCACGCTAGTGTAATTCAGAAGAATTTGTTGCTCAATAATATTGTGAGTTTAAGTGGAAACATTTGGACAGAAGAACAATTAGAAGTTTTAGAGAAAAACATTGGAACCGAAAAGACGATTGAATACGCGCTGCTGGATTCTCAGAACAAAAACAAAGGAATGCCAGCAGCCATTGGCTATTGCGCCCATCATGGATTGCAATATGAATTATTGCGCCAACAGCCGTTTGAAAGCTTTGTAGCCAATTTGGCCAAAGTAAAACATTTAGTATTTTTTCCCCAATGGCTTGAAACATATAATCGCCTTTCTATTGAAGCTAAAATTTTAGGATGCAAGATTATAACTAACAATTTGATTGGTGCCGCTAGCGAAGATTATTTTAAATTAAACGGCAAGGAGATGTTGGACTTCATTAGACAGAATAAT
>CEPX01131615.1_pt1 | contig 13433 bp, 13 predicted proteins | sample 361361 | NCBI WGS metagenome assembly CEPX01 (sample SAMEA2619974, study PRJEB7988) | marine metagenome | biome: marine biome (ENVO:00000447); feature: mesopelagic zone (ENVO:00000213) & marine oxygen minimum zone (ENVO:01000065); material: "saline water (ENVO:00002010), including plankton... | reverse complement strand
CGGACCGTTCGGTCCGTCCCCGCTCGAGTATCGATTCGATGTCGTTGGCTTGGCGGTCAGTCCGCGGGCATCGGAGCCGGAGACAAATCGCCCTCCGGTGGAATCGTGTCGAAGATCTCGGGCACCTGCTGCTCTTCGATGGTCTCGTGCGCCATAAGGTAACTCGAGATGCGGTCCAGCCGCCCCTTGTTGTCGGTAAGTATCCGCTGGGCTGTCTTGTAGGCGGAGCCGATCAGGCGATGAACCTCGTCGTCGATAGCCTCTGCCACGCTGTCGCTGTAGTCTCGCTGTTCGGATATCTCACGGCCCAGGAAGACCAGTTCTTCCCGCTTGCCGAAGGTTCGGGGACCGAGAGTCTCGCTCATGCCGTAGCGGGTTATCATTGTTCTCGCGATGTTCGTCGCCTGCTCCAGGTCGTTCCCGGCGCCAGTCGTGACTTCGTCGAACACCAACTCCTCGGCGGCCCTGCCGCCCATCGCCATTGCCAGCCTGGCCTCGAGTTGGTTGCGCGTGACCAAGTAACGGTCTTCTTCCGGGAGCGTCTTGGTGTATCCGCCGGCGTTGCCTCTGGCCACGATGGTAACTTTTGCAACGGGGTCGGCGTCGGGCAGCACGTGCGCAACGAGGGCATGCCCGGCCTCATGATAGGCGGTCAGCTCCTTCTCTCGAGGCGAGATCACACGGCTCCGGCGTTGAGGCCCGGCGACCACGCGTTCGATCGACTCGGCGAACTCTTCGGGTCCGATGTCGCTCCTGTTGCGTCGCGCCGCCAACAGTGCGGATTCGTTGACCAGGTTCGCCAGGTCCGCTCCGCTGAAGCCAACCGTCTGACGTGCCACCGATTTCATGGCCACGTCTTCGCTGATCGGCTTGCCTTTGGCGTGCACTTCCAGAATCTGCTGGCGTCCCTTCAGATCGGGATTGTCGAGGGTGACGCGTCGATCGAACCGGCCTGGCCTTAGCAGGGCTGGGTCCAGGATGTCCGGTCTGTTGGTCGCCGCCATCACGATTACGTTGGCGCCGGTGTCGAAACCGTCCATCTCGACGAGGATCTGGTTCAGTGTCTGCTCGCGCTCGTCGTGCCCACCGCCCAACCCGGCGCCTCGGTGCCGGCCCACGGCGTCGATCTCGTCCACGAATACGATGCACGGCGCGTTGCGCTTGGCCTGTTCAAACAGGTCTCGCACACGGCTGGCGCCGACGCCGACGAACATCTCGACGAACTCGGATCCGCTAATCGAGAAAAACGGCACGCCGGCTTCGCCTGAAACCGCCCGAGCCATCAGCGTCTTACCCGTTCCCGGAGGGCCCACCAGCAGCACGCCTTTGGGGATCTTCGCGCCAAGGGCCAGGAATCGCTCGGGGAACTTCAGGAATTCCACGACTTCCTGGAGGTCCTCTTTAGCTTCCTCTACACCTGCCACGTCATCGAAGGTGACCGAATGGTTGTTCCCGAGGAACATCCGCGCCTTGCTTCTGCCGAAGCTAAACGTTTGGTTGGAGCTGCCTTGAGCCTGCCGCATCATGAAGAACAGGATCGCGCCAAAGAAGATCAGTGGCAGGAAGTTGAAAAGTATCCCAACCAGACTGGACAAACCACCGGACCCGGCTATGTCTATCCGAACCTTGGTCGTGATGGGGTCCATGCCTGCGCGCTCGAGCATCTCCACGATGGAAGCGCCCGCCTCTTTTCGAGAAGACAGTACCTCGCCGGTGACCGTGGTAACGGTCAGCGTGTCGCCCCTCACTTCGATGGCGTCCACGTCGCCGCCGATCGTCAGCGCGATTACCTCACTGACCGACACCTCTCTGGAGTTCCCGAACGCGTCGGAGAAAAGCGTAAAGACCATCGCTGTAATGGCCACAACTATCAACAAATATACGAGGCTTCTTCGCATTAGCCGTCCATCTATGTTGGATGCATCTCGCTTGCCGCGACCGACGGAATCGGCACAGCAGTTCGAGTCGTTGGCGCCTCCGTTGCCGGCAGGCACGCTCCCCAGGGAACAATCAACGATCAGTATATCAGATCGCTAGCCGCCGGTCGGCCAGGTCAATTGCATTGATCGTGGGCGCCCGCCGCCGCAGATTGGTCGATGGCGCCGCCTCGCGTGACCGGCCTTCGACGGACGGTCAACCGCGCGTCGTTCCACGTGGTCTCGTATAATGAGGTGCGAACTACCGGCGAAGGATCACTGCCGAATGCTGCGACGGATGGATCCGGATCTATGAGACACACGCCTCTATTCGACACCCACGTGGAGTTGGGCGCACGCATGGTCCCGTTCGGGAATTGGGAGATGCCTGTCCAATTCGGCGGGATTCTCAATGAGGCCCGCGCCGTTCGGACGAACGCTGGGTTGTTCGATGTTTCGCATATGGGACGGGTCGAGATCGGCGGTCCCGACGCGGCAGGATTGCTCAACCGCGTGCTCAGCGTCGACGTCACGAAGGTTCGCCGAGGCCGGGCGCGCTACAACGTCGTGTGCGACCTCGACGGCGGAATCATCGACGACTGCATCGTTTTTCGGAGGGTAGACGACAGCTTTTTGTTGATCCCCAACGCGGCCAACACGAGTCCCGTGCTCGACTGGTTGCGCCGCTGGTCGAGCGCCTCCCACGTGGACATAGTCGACGTCACGGAAAACACCGCGATGATCGCGATTCAGGGGCCCGAGGCCCAAGCGATGCTGCAGGCAATTACCGATGCCGACCTTGCGACACTCAGGCCTTTCGCCGCGGTCAACGCGTCGATACTGGGCGTTAAGGCTTTCGTGGCACGGACCGGATACACCGGGGAGGCCGGGTTCGAGCTGATCGTTCCGTCGGAATCGAGTCGCGTTATATGGCTCGCTTCAGTGGAACGCGGCGCAGCGCCCTGCGGACTGGGCGCGCGGGACGTATTGAGACTGGAAGCGGGGCTGGCGTTGCACGGCGCCGATATCGACACATCGACCAACCCGTACGAAGCCGGTCTGGAACGTTTCGTCGACGCCGATCGCGACGAGTACGTAGCCGGGCCCGCTCTGAGGCATCTCCGTGACCAGGCGGTCGGTCGGAAACTCACGGGGATAAAGATGATCGGACGCGGCATCGCTCGGCAGGGACATACGATCACGGACGGCCATCATGCGATCGGCAAAGTCACCAGTGGCGGGCCGTCCCCGACGCTTGACACCAATATTGGATTGGGCTATGTTCCTACCGACGTTTCTGTGCCTGGAACTACCGTTTTCGTGGATATCCGAGGGCGTCAAGTGGAGGCGGAAACCACGACAATTCCGTTCTACAGTCGGAGATTGAATTCATGAACCCTGCTGACCTGAAATACTCCAAGGAACACGAGTGGGTCCGGATCGAACCCGAGTCGATCGTGACCGTCGGCATCACGCATTTCGCCCAAGACAGCCTCGGGGACGTGGTCTTCGTCGAGCTTCCCGAGGTCGGGTCGGAAGTGAAGCAAAACGAGAAGATGGGCGAGATCGAGTCCGTGAAAGCCGTCTCCGACCTGTTCTCGCCGGTGTCCGGCAAGGTGATAGAACTCAACGAGGCCCTGGTTGACACTCCGGAAATGGTCAACGACGGTCCTTTCGAACAGGGTTGGATGCTCAAGGTGGTGCTCAGCGACCTTACTCAACTAGGCGCACTCCTCTCGGCTGCCAACTACGAGTCGTTTTTGGAGTCCGACGCGGTCTAGCGTGATCAATGCCTGAAGACGCGCACCGGTCCCCCTACATTCCGAACACGGATTCCGATCGCAGAGCGATGCTCGATGCCATCGGCGCGGCATCTGTCGAGGAGTTGTTCGAAGATCTGCCGGACAACCTCGGTGAGCTTGAACTCGACCTGCCCCCGGCCCGATCGGAACTCGAGCTCATGCAACACGCTCAAGAGCTTGCCTCAAAGAACCGAGTCCCTGGCGACTACGCCTGCTTCCTCGGCGCGGGCTCTTACAGGCATCACGTTCCGGCAATCGTGCGCCAGATAACCAGCCGCAGCGAGTTCGTGACGGCGTACACTCCCTACCAGCCCGAGGTCTCTCAAGGCACCCTCCAAACTGCGTACGAGTTCCAGACGCTGGTCTGTCAACTCACAGGCATGGAGGTCGCGAACCTGGGGATGTACGACGGCGCGTCGTCACTTGCCGAGGCGACGCTGATGGCGGCTCGGATTACCGGCCGCAACCGAGTCGCCGTGGCCGGTTCGCTGTCCCCGCCCTACCGCGAGGTACTGAACACCTACGCTCAGGCTCCCGGTCTCGCGATAGACACTCTTGACCCGAATCAACCGGACCTTGCGGACGGCACGGCATGCGTCATCGTCCAACAGCCGAATTTCCATGGTTATATGGAAGATGTAGACCGGTTGTCCGCGCTGGCCCACGACAACGGCGCGCTGCTCATCGTCAGCGTCGACCCTGTATCGCTGGGAATGTTCAGGCCACCGAGCGACTACGACGCGGATATCGTCGTCGGCGAGGGCCAGGCGATGGGCGTGCCGCCGGCGTTCGGAGGACCGTACGTCGGCCTGTTCGCATGCAAGCAGCAGTTCGTGAGACAGATGCCCGGACGCATCGTCGGGAAGACCGTCGACACGCGTGACCGAACCGCCTATGTTCTGACGCTCCAGACGCGCGAGCAACACATCCGCCGCGAGCGAGCGACATCGAATATCTGCACTGCCGCCACCCTCGTAGCGCTGATGTCGACCGTCTACATGGCTTCGTTCGGAAAACAAGGGCTGAGACGCGTGGCCGAGCTCTGCTATCACAAAGCCCATTATGCGGCCAGCCTGATAGACGACATCCCCGGCTACTCGCTCGCTTTGGACGGCACGTTCTTCCAGGAGTTCGTCGTCATTTGTCCGATGCCGCCGTCGGAGATCAACGAGCGGTTGCTCGACCACAAGATCATCGGCGGGTTGGACATTGACGGTCAGATCCCAAACGGGATGCTCGTGTGCGTGACCGAACTCAACAGCCGCGAAGAGATCGACCGGCTGGCTGCAGCCTTGGCCGAGATCGGAGCCACGGCATGACGAACCTGATGGATCGGTTTGAACTCGACCGCAGGAAGTTGCTGATGGAGCGCAGCGTGCCCGGTCGCATCGGAGTCAGTCTGCCACCCTTGGACGTGCCTGTCGCCCCGATGCCGGACGACAGTTTGCTCCGGCATGACCTAGAAATGCCCGAGATCAGCGAATCCGAGCTAGTACGTTACTTCGCGCAGATCAGCCAGTTCAACTTCTCCATCGACCACAACTTCTACCCGCTGGGCTCCTGCACGATGAAGTACAACCCAAAAGTGAACGACGAGTTCGCCTCGCTGCCGGGTTTGGCCCAGATCCATCCCCTCCAGCCTGAGAGCACCATCCAGGGCGCTCTCAAGCTCCTATGGCGATTGCAAGCGCTCCTGTCCGGGATCACAGGCCTGCCGGGCGTCTCGCTGGCGCCTATGGCGGGAGCGGACGGCGAACTTGCGGGCATGCTCATGATTCGCGCGTACCACCTGGACCGAGGCGACGATCAGCGCAAATCGGTCTTGATCCCGGACAGCGCGCACGGCACGAATCCGGCCTCTGCGGCGATGGCAGGTTTCGACGTGGTCACTCTGCCTTCCGACAGCAGCGGCAACACCGACCTCGAAGCGCTTAAGGCCGCGGCTGACGACAACTTGGCCGGATTGATGATTACGCTGCCCAGCACTCTTGGTCTCTTCGACACGAACATTTTGGAAGTAACGCGCATCGTCCGGGAAGCTGGCGGCCTCGTATACGGCGACGGAGCGAACCTCAACGCCATCCTTGGTCGTGTCAAGCTGGGAAGCCTGGGCTTTGACGTAGTCCACTCGAATCTTCACAAGACATTTTCGACGCCCCACGGCGGCGGCGGTCCTGGGTCGGGCCCGGTGGTGGCGGCCGAGCGCCTTGCCGAATACCTGCCCGCGCCAATCGCTGCTCGAATCGACGACGGCGACGGTCACGTAAGGTATGGCTTCGACACCCCGCCGAAGACTGTCGGCAAGCTGGGCGCTTTCCATGGCAACTTCGGGTCTTTGGCGAGAGCGTACGCCTACATCCTGGCCATGGGCAAAGAGGGCGTCCACCAAACGAGCGAGGACGCGGTCATCAACGCCAACTACATTCTCAGCCAGCTTCGAGACGACTACGACCTGCCTTACGACCGCGGCTGCATGCACGAAGTGGTCCTCTCTGCACGGACGCTCAAGCGTCGGCACGGAGTCAGCGCGTTGGACGTTTGCAAGCGCTTGATCGATTACGGCATTCACCCGCCCACGATGTACTTCCCGCTCATCATCGAAGAAGCGCTAATGATAGAGCCGACTGAGACCGAGTCCAAAGAGACACTCGATCACTTCATAGCGGTCATGAAAGCGATTGCCACGGAGGCGAAGGACGAGCCGGAGTTGCTTCACGATGCGCCGCACAACACGCCGAACACCCGCCTCGACGAGGCTCGCGCGGCGCGGCGTCCCGAGCTACGGTGGCGTAGAGCTTCGTCGAGTTGACGTTAGTTCCCACAGATGTCGCAATAGCTGGTCGGGCGCCTCAGTTTCTGCGTGCGAGAGTGCGGACGAATCAACGGTAGAACTGTCTGCATGAACTGCGCAAAGAGAGGCCAGAATCGGCTTCCGGCGCCGGTTGCGATTGGCCAGAATCACGGATGACTTTGTCGCGTGTATTGAGCCGTTACTCGTTCGCTCGGATCCATTCCAAAGACAGTTAGCTTTACTTGCTTTATTGCTAGTTTCTGATACTATTTGACTGACTCCACACTTGGGACGCGACCAGTTCCATTCTTGTGTCAATTATCGGATTCCGAACCCCACCAGGAGATGTGACCATATGGTAAACGTAGGCCAATCGGCGCCCGATTTCACTTTGCCGGCCCATAACGGACAAGACGTGACGCTCAGCCAATACAGGGACAAGAAGAGTGTCGTCCTGTCGTTTCACGTGTTTTCTTTCACCGGCGGTTGAACGCATCAGGTCTCCTCGTTTGGCATGCACAACGCCAAGTTCGAGGAGCGAGATGCTCAAGTATTGGGCATAAGCACCGACGCGCGCCCCACTCAGACCGCCTTCGCGGCTTCCGTCGGCTCCGTGCCGTACCCGGTCCTCGCCGATTTCCACCCGAAAGCGGCAGTGACCCAGTCTTACGGGATCTACAACGAACAGCGGGGCACGCCAGACCGCGCAGTATTCATCATCGACAAGTCCGGCCAAGTACGCTGGAAACAGGTCTACGCCAGCGCGGCCGACATCGACTACACCGCCATACTGGCGCGTGTCGACGCGCTATAGGCGATCGCCCGCTTCGCTGCCGACGCCCAGGTGAACGCGTCTGATATGATAGCTGTGCCATCGATCCGGGCCCCGAATTCGTTGGCAAACCAATCGGGGCGCCGGGCGGTGAGTAACCGCGCAATCGCAAGCTGGCACGGCCTCTCCTGGATGAATTCGTCGCCGTCGCTTGCCCGACTGTGCGCACGGCCTAGGCATCATGACCGACAACACACCCCGCGGCGATCACACCTTCCGAGAGGGCGATACAGCGCTGCTCATCGACCGCCGCGGCAGGCAGTACCTGATCCATCTCGAAGAAGGCAACCGGTTCGAGTCCCATATTGGGAATCTCGACGTCGGCGCGCTTATCGGCCAACCTGAAGGCACGTGGTTGGTTACCGCCTCAGGCCACAGATACATCGCGTTCAAGCCCACACTCGCCGACCTCACCCTGCGGATGCCTCGGATCGCCACGGTGATGTATCCGAAGGACCTGGGCACGCTTCTCGTCTACGCCGACGTGTTTCCCGGGGCACGGGTGCTCGAAGCAGGCTCAGGGTCCGGGGCAACCACGATGACTCTTCTGAGGGCAGTGGGCGAGAGCGGCCAGGTATTCTCATACGATCTGCGCCAGGACATGCTCGACCAAGCTCGAGAAAACGTCGAGATGATGTCACCGGAGCACTCGAACCTGTGCCTCAAGCAGGGTGACGTGTACGAAGGGTTTCCGGAAGACAACCTGGACAGAATCGTCCTGGACCTGCCCGAGCCGTGGCACGTGGTTCCTCACGCCGCGGAAAAACTGGTTCCAGGCGGAATCTTTTTCAGCTTCTTGCCTACTGTTCCTCAGGTCCAAGAGTTGACGTACGCCTTGCGAGCGCAGGGCTCTTTCCACCTCATCGAGACAATGGAGGTGATCATGCGTCCATGGAACGTGAGCGGTCGCAGCGTCAGGCCGTCGCACCGAATGGTCGGGCACACGGGGTTCATCAACACGGCCCGGAAGTGCTCGCCGCGCCCCGAGGTCGACGGCGAAGCTGAGGCGGGATCGAATCGGGAGCGGTAAAAGCTCACTGCCCCACATGAGACGGGAGAGCGACGATGGATCGCGAAACGGCGCTGGCGGTGGTCGAAGAGCACGCCAAGAGCGACAGCCTGCGGAAACACCTTCTGGCCGTCGAGACGTGCATGAAAGCCTACGCCCGTCATGAGGGCGCGGACGAGAACCAGTGGGGAATAGCCGGCCTGGTCCACGACTTCGACTGGGAGGTGTGCCCGACGCCCGAAGCTCACCCGACGTACGGCGCCGAGATACTGCGGGAGCGAGGCTTCCCCGAGGACATCGTTCGCGCAGTGCTGTCCCACGGCAACCACACCGGCATCTCCCGGGACACCATCATGGAGAAGGCTCTGTTCGCGTGTGACGAGCTGTCAGGGTTCGTCACGGCGGTGGCCCTGGTCCGGCCGACCAAGAGCCTGTCCGACACGAAGGTCAGGTCGGTCAAGCGTAAGATGAAGGACAAGCGGTTCGCGGCGTCGGTGAGTCGAGAGGATATCGTGCAGGGGGCCGAAGAGTTGGGCGTCGATCTGGACGAGCACATACAGTTCATCATCGAGGCGCTCAAGCCCATCGCGACGGAGTTGGGCCTCCAGCCGTAGGGTTTGGTCACGGGTCCGCAGTTACTCCGCGGACGGTCTTCGACAACGCTGTGATAGGGGTCGGCAAAGCCGTGATCCCAATTTGTTGGGACCTCTCGGTGACGGGCAGGTGATCTGTCCATCCTGAGGCCGCAGCCGAAGGATCTCCCTCGCGACACAAATCTCCCTGCGCGGCCCCAGATACTTCTCCTTCCGCGGAAGGATCTGAATGGCAGTATCGCAGAGCGCAGCTACCGCTCGTCTGGTGGTGCTTCGTCGTCGTCTGGGTCGCCGAATGGCCACAGGCTTTCGAGTTCGAACTCGTGCTGCGGATATCGCCCTTCGAACAACGGCGTATGCGCGGAGTCCAGCAGCGGCGGCGTCAGGCTTTCCAGCCTATTTTGCGACGGCATGAGTTCGCTGTAGCCAACGCCGTCGACGCCTATGTGTTGAACCAGGACGCGGAACCCCCCCAATCCCGTTGGATTGACCAGTTCCCTGAGCGCCATCATGTTCGCGTCGCGATCGTGGGCTGACATGGGCATCTGCCGGAGCGCATCGATCATTCGGCCCGCTCCCAATTCGCGCAAGTACTCGGACTGAGACCGAATTCCTAATGAAATCAGCCCGGCCATCTCTCCGTCTCGCTCCAACGCGGTGAAGTCCACGTGAGCCGTGATGTCCTGCCGCCCGATGCGGTTGAACGGACCGCCGCTCTCGGTGTGTTGAAAATATGTCTGAAGCGTTCCCTGGCTACGTGATGGGGCGTACAGTTCTTGTGCCGGGTAACCGTAGTCTATGGTGACGACGAAGCCTCGGTCCAAAGCTGCGGACACATCTCGCGCCCAATTGGTTATGCCCAGGTTCACTTCGCCCGTGTAGCCTTCCGGCAGTCGGCAATCCAAGCTGGCTAGCCGTTCGGAGATTGTAAGCGTCGACGGGTCCCCCGCCTCCTCGATGAGACGGCCGTCATCGTCTTCGGTCACGAAAATCTCGCGAACGTGGTCGTCGACGATCCGGAATCGGTGCACGGGAAAGGCATCGACAAGCTCGTTGGAAATGAAACAGCCGTGAACGCCGACGAGCGGGATCCCATCACTGGTCACGCGCTGCTGCGACCACGGCTGTTGAGCGCGAACAACGGCCGAGCGCCGTCGATCCAGAGCGACATATTCCAGCGCATCACAGAAATCCGAGTTCAGGTTCTCCGCGTACGCCAGGAACGCCTGAGCGAGAAGGCCGTCGCCGGACCCCATCTCCACGACGTAAAACGGCGACGGTCGCCAAAGCAGCTCCCAGCATCGCTCCATCTGAACCGCGAGCAAAGCCCCGAAGGCTGGGTGGGCAGCCGGGCTCGTGTAGTAATCTCCCTGCGCGCCTACAGGGCGTCGGGTGGAATAGTAGCCGCCGACAGGATGATACAGCGCGAGTTCCATGAACTCGGAAAAGGGAATCCGACCGCGCTCTACAATGCGCTTTCTGATCTCTGTCTCGGCGACTCCCCTTTCGGTTGGTGCGGCATCGCCGGTGCGGTGCGGAATCATGGTTTCCTCATAGCAACGTTCGTGGGGCTCGTTCGTTGCCCGGTGAAAAAGAACAGGGGCGCCCCGTTTGCATCGAGGCGCCCCTATTGCCTTGGTCACGTAGCGTCGCGAGTGCCGATTACGATCTCGCTCGCCTCGCGCGCCGGCCTCTTCCGCCGTCTCTGTCCCAGCCCGATCCTTGGATCGAGTTTCGGAACTCTTGGATCTGACCGCAATTCTTGCAGACCCCGGCGCTGGTCGGGCCGTTGGGCTCGTCGATAACCCAGTAGTGCATGCAGTCGGACTCAATCTGTACTTCGTCGTTCAAAATGGTTCTACCTTCTTTCTGGTGTAGAGGCTATTCCGGCCGCCAAATAATCTCTAGCTCCGCTCCTCGATGGGCACGTAGGTGCGGTCCATCTCTCCCGTGTACTGGAGTCTTGGCCTGAGCAGAATGTTGTTCTCGAACTGCTCGACTACTTGCGCCGTCCAGCCAGGGACTCGCCCCATGGCGAATATGGAGATGAACAAGTCGTCAGGGATGCCCAACAGGTAATAGATCGTCCCCGAGAAGAAGTCAACGTTCTGGTAGATGCCTCGCCTGCGATACGGCTCCATCACTTCGATCACGTTCTGGAGAATGCCGAACCAGCCGGGCTCGCCTTTACGTTCGCCGAGGGCTTTGGCGTCTTCTTGCAGGTGAACTGACCTGGGATCGATGGCCTTATACACGCGGTGGCCGAATCCCATTATCCTACCGCCGCCGTCCAACCTGTCGCGAACATACTTTTCGGCGTTTTCCTCGCTGCCGATTTCCTGGGCCATCTTCATGACCTCTTCCGCGGCGCCGCCGTGGGAGGGGCCTTTAAGGACGGCCACACCTGTGGTGATGGCGCAGTGCAGGTCGGCGATCGTCGAGGCTGCCACTCTCGCCCCGAATGCGGAGGCGTTGATGCCATGTTCGGCGTGGAGTACGAAGTCTTTGTCGATGAGCGCTGCGTCCTGCGGATCGGGCGCTTCGCCGTTGAGCATCTGAAGGAAGTTCGTTGCGTGGTTGACTGATGGGTCTGGGTCCACCGGGTCGTTGCCGTCTCTGATTCGGGCGTGGGCGGCCACGATGGTGGGAGCTTGAGCTGTTAGGCGGACGCCTTTTCGCAGTGTTGCTTCGGTGGAGTTGTCCTCGGTGTCGGCGTCATAGGCCGAGAGGGCCGAGATCGCAGTTCGGAGAACATCCATCGGGTGGGAATTGCGCGTCAGCTTGATTACGTCGAGAATCTCGCCAGGAAGGCCCCGGGAGGCTTTCAACTCGGAGTCGAAAGCGGCCAACTGTTCCCGTGTGGGCAGCTCACCATACATGACCAAATAGGCGGTCTCTTCAAAGGTGGATTTAACGGCCAGGTCGTCGATGTTGTAGCCACGATAAAGCAGTTTGCCGATGTCGCCATCGATAAAGCTGCTCGTCGTCCGGTCTATGTAAACTTCACGAAGGCCGCGATAAAGCTGGACCTTCTCTTCTGTCATAACGCTTCCTCCAATAGCTAGATGGGTCGGTTGCGAATTATTAAGGCGCCCGAATGCGTTTCCGACGTGGGCGCATGATGAAGCTTTTCGGCATCCTGGCCGCAAGGCGGTTCACCGCAAAAAGGACCGCCTCGAAAAGCAGGGCAATTCTAGCATCGACGTGCCTGAGTGTCAAGATTCGCAGTGCCTGACAAACGCACCTGCATCGGCGCCGAAATCCACGCGAAACGTCGCCTGGAGCCAGAGGCTGTCGCGCCTCGCCCGAGTTTACGGAAGATGCCCCTCTGTTACAATATTCACAATTCTCATCTAAACGGATATACTTTACCGTGACATGGTCCTCTCGCGGCAGCGTCGAATCGGTGCACAAGCGGGCAAGACGGAATGTCGTTTTTGACCACGCCGACAGAATCAAGGAGGCATACCGACTCCGTGGATGTCCCTGAAGTAGTTGTACTACGGTTGCCGCTCTATGTGAGGGCATTGACGCAGCTTCAGCGCGAGGGCGCCGAAGTGGTGAGTTCGCACCAACTCGGCGGCAGGTTGCAGATGACTCCAGCGCAGATTCGCAAGGACCTGAGTTACTTTGGCAGATTCGGAAAACAGGGCCGAGGCTACAACATTGAGTTCTTGCTTGATGAGTTGCGGGATATCCTTGGACTGACTCGAGAGTGGCGGGCTTGCCTGATCGGGGTGGGTCGTCTCGGCAGGGCCATCATTAACTACACGGGTTTTGCACCTGAAGGTTTTTCGATCGTCGCCGCGTTCGATTCCAGCCAGAGGCATATCGGGACGACGGTCGGCGATCTGACGGTTCGGCCCATGGAAGACCTAAGCCACGCTATCTCCGATCAACGGGTGACGATCGGCATCGTGGCGGTCCCGGCCGTGCAAGCGCAGAGCGTCATCGACACGCTGGTCGAAAACGGAATCCACGGAATCCTCAACTACGCACCGGTCGCCCCCCACGTTCCCATGGGCATCGTAATGCGGAACATCGACCCGGTCATCTCGCTCCAGTCGATGACCTTCTACCTCAAGGACGCCTGATATTGCGGCCGCCAGGGTTGACGGCCCCAAACAACGCGTGACTGCAAACCGACACCGCATCGAGGGCCGGACACTGGGCAGGCTGCCAATGGGCCCGACTACAGGAACGGGGCTAGCTTCAGTTCGTTTGGCTGTGGGACCAAGTTGAACCCCTGACCTGCATCGCGCTCCAGCCGAATGCGGCGGCATCGGCACGGAGGACATCGACCGGCGTACGCTCGACCGAAAGGAGCACGTTGTGAAGTCGATCGCATTAGTCGTGCCCACCTTTGCGCTTTTTGTGGGTGCTGGCTGCTCCTCGGGAGAGGAATCAGCCGCCGAGTCCGCTCCGGCCGCAGACACAGTCCCGACACGGAAACCCTCCGTCGGCCAGAACCAAGCCAACGCGACCGACTC
>CEPX01081734.1_pt1 | contig 13435 bp, 18 predicted proteins | sample 361361 | NCBI WGS metagenome assembly CEPX01 (sample SAMEA2619974, study PRJEB7988) | marine metagenome | biome: marine biome (ENVO:00000447); feature: mesopelagic zone (ENVO:00000213) & marine oxygen minimum zone (ENVO:01000065); material: "saline water (ENVO:00002010), including plankton... | reverse complement strand
TTCCCTGAACTTGGCGCTAGTGAATCGTTCCTTGATGGAGAGATGATCTCTTTATCAGGTTCCGCCGGAGCCAACGCCGTAGGGATAACCGCCGCCGGAGTTGATGCTTCTGGTTATGGAATATTGGGTTTTGCCGCTCAAGATGCCTCTGGCGCAGTATCTAACTTTAGTGCCGTATGGCTAGCTACTCCTGAAGTCGTTTTTATGGGAAATGTTGGACATTCGACATCGGCCAATGCCCAGACTGCCGCAACCGATCTGGGGAAAGCTTATGGACTCACAACCTTGTCTGGCAGAACTTATGTAGATGCAGCTAAAACATCCGGCCGGGAAGTCATGGTAAGGGTAGTCGGCTTTGAGAATACCGATGTCGTTCCTTCCTTCTATGGCAAGGTTCATTTTCTGGTAGTACCCCAGAAATGCCAACTCTATAATTACAGAAGTTCCGGTATCCTGGCTGACCCGGTGCTGGTTTAACAACGAGGGAAGTTTCCTCGAAAGGAGATAGATAAATGGCTACCGCAAGAGAAAATGCGTTCTCCCATCTGCTTGCCCCAGGTATGAGGAAGATATTTTTTGAGAAATATGGACAACGGCCCGATGAGTACTCCCAGGTATTCAATGTTGACAGTTCACAACGGGCTTATGAAGAGGATTCCGAGGTTACGGGATTAGGTCGTATGCCTGAGAAACCCGAGGGGAGACCGACTACTTATGATAGCCCTTTCCAGGCCAATGTAAGGCAGCGCTATACTCATGTGTCCTATGGGTTAGGTTTCCGTGTTACTCATGAGCTTTATGAGGATGATCTGTATCGGATTATCCGGCGTATGCCCACAGCCCTTGCTCGGTCTGCTCACCAAACCATCGAGGTTGTGGCTTGGAATGTCTTTAACCGGGCTTTTAATTCCAGCTTTACCGGCATCGATGGTGTGGAGTTATGCAGTACGGCTCATACCAATATCGCTCGTACAACGGGCTCTGGCCCCTATGCGAATAAACCAACTACCGATGTAGACCTCTCGGTGACTTCTCTTCAGGCAGCAGTAGAAAATCTGGAGAATACCACGGATGATCGAGACATTAACGTTATGATCAAACCTCGGATGCTCGTTATTGCCCCTGAGAATAAGTGGATGGCAAGGGAATTGCTTAATTCAGAAAAGAAGCCCCATACTGCCGATAACGAGATCAATGCTTTGGTAGATGAGGAATTGAAATATCTCATTAGCCACTTCATGTCTGATAACGATGCTTGGTTCCTTAATGGCGGGAAGGACGATCATTACCTAAACTTTTTCTGGAGAGAAAGACTCAGAATGGATAATGACGATGATTTCGATACCGGAGATGCCAAGTTTAAAGGATTTATGCGGTTCTCTGCTGGTTTCAGTGGGTGGCGTGGTGTCTACGGTAGTTCAGGAGCGTAACGATACCCTGTAAAGGTAAAGGCAAAAAGAAAAAGAAGAAAGGCAAATAATTAACCTGACTGATTTTGGTCATAGACTGCGCTTCGGCGTGAAATCAGAAAGGAGGGGGTTAAGATCGGTGTAACTCATCACGATGGAATTTCACTATATGGTTCTGGCCTTTTTTGGGGTCAGGCTGGGAACGAAGTAGGTCCGGTTATTCTTTCAGGTTTTGTTCAGTCTGGATGGGTAACGGGATCAAGCTTTCAGGATAACATCATCACGGATACCCATATGGCAGCCGGAAATCGGCATGATGTAGGCACCACAGGAGTATCCGGGTCGATATTGTCTGTGTCGACAAGGTTATCTACCGTGACAGCGGTAGTGGCGACATTGGCCACAATAGCATCTGGTTTAGTAAGTGTGCGGGCAGTAGGGAGTGGTCATGCTATTGACCTCTATACCTATACCGATTTAGGAGCGGCATCTAACCTTTCTGGGACTGTAAACTGGATCGCTGCTGGCGATTAATCAGCTAACATTTCATAAGGGAGGGCAGAACAATCGGTGTCGGCGCTTGGGAACCCGTAACACAAGAACAGCTTATCATTGCAACCCCGCATACGGGATTAGTGACCTATGAATGGGCGATTGCACAGAAAATTTTGCAGTCGCCTATCCCATTCAATATCATCTCGAATCGGGGACTTCCAATAGATAGGGCCCGAGAAGAGTTAACCCAACAGGCTATCGCTACGGGTGCTACCCATCTCTTCTTTTTGGACTCCGATGTAATCCTTCCGGCTGATGGGCTTGTCCGGCTATATCAGCATCAATTACCTATAGTAGCGGCTATCTATGGTTCTAAACATGAATTGCCTGGAGTATGGATACAGCAGAATCAAAATGGCGGAGCACGGTATGCCCCTGTATCGAGAGAGGTACTAGAAAAAACACCTCTCTTTTCTCATCAAGACATGGTAATCGGTATGGGGGCTTGCCTTATCCAGTTGGAAGTCTTTAAGCGGATACCGCAGCCGTGGTTTGACTGGACACAGGGTAGAGTACCTACGGGCGTTTCAGAAGACTTTTATTTCTGTGAGAAAGTTAGGCCGCATATCCCTATCTATGTCGATACAGAGGTTAAGTGTCGGCATGTGGACTTTTCAATGTTGCAATGGGATGGGAGTAGAGACAGACTGCAATTATAAGGAGGCAGAACAATGTCACATGAAAAGAGTATCACGGTGGGGATAGATAATAAATATTACAATATCCCAACTGTAATCGGAGGGAAACAACTGACTGATAAAAAAGCCGTAGATCATGCAGTCAAAAGTAAATCCCTTGGACAAGGCTATTCAACCCTTGAGAAAGCGTTAGGAAAAGCAAGGGAGCGCTCTCGCAAGGGAGGGCACAAGCATTAACTTATGAAATCTATTTGCTTAGTATCTTTACCATCACCTTTTTTGATTGAAAATAAGGTATTCCCACCTTTGGGGCTGCTTTATCTGGCTGCTTATCTTGGTGGAGATACCAAGGTATATGATGGCCCGATGGAGATGTTGCCGGAAGGTTACGATATTTATGGCCTCTCCTGTGTGTCTCCACAGTACCCTATCGCTAAAGAGTATTTGACTTATATTAAACGGCGAGCCCCTACTGCACAGGTAACTATAGGTGGACCACATGCCAGCGGTTATACCACTGGTTGTGTAAGTGCCGGGTTTGATTATGTGGTTGTTGGTGCGGGGGAGGGTCCGTTAAAAATGCTTATGCAGGGACTGGTGAAAAAAGAACCCGTGCCTAAAATATTGTTGGGAGATATGGGAGTAGCTACCTTAGATCAGTTACCATTCCCTGACCGTAGCGCAATTAACCTCCGAGAATATGTCTATTACATAGATGGGCAGCCTACCACTACCCTTATCACTTCTCGTGGCTGCCATAAGAGTTGCGCTTTCTGTGCAAATACCTGGGGGAAGGCTATGTCTCACGGATACAACTATGTAGAGCATGAGGTTGAAACTATTAGAGAACAATATGGCTTTCATTCCTTAATGTTCTTTGATGATAGCCTTCTAACTTGGAAAGGGAGAGCGTATAGTATTTTAAATGTCTTAATGCACACCGAAACGAGGTTCCGTTGTTTCGCTAGGGCAGACCAGATTGATTCCGAGATGGCACCGAGTCTTAAAAATGCCGGTTGTGTAGAAGTTGGTATGGGAATAGAGTCTGGTTCCGATGCTATCCTAAAGACTATAAATAAAGGAGAAACAGTTAGCCAAGTAAAAGATGCCGTTGTAATGTTGCAAAATGAAGGCATTAGGGTCAAAGGATTCTTTATTCTCGGCTTGCCGGGTGAATCTCCTGAGACACTAGCTGAGACCAGAAAGTTTCTTGAAGAAGTTCCTCTTGACGACCATGACTTCACTATCTTTGTTCCTTATGCTGGGTCACATATAGCACGCTGTAATTATGAATACGATCTTGAATGGGAATATCCAGTGGATTTATCACAGGCTTATTATAAAGGCAAACCAGGTGAGTATAAATCGTTAGTCTGGACTTCTAAACTTACCAAAGAACAAATTACAGATGCCAGAAATACCTTCGAGCAGGACTTTAAACGATGGTTAAGTTAAACATCGGCCCTGATACCTTGACCTTACCCACGGCTGAGGGCTGGGAGAATATTGATATTCGCAGGATAAATTCCAATGTGATCAAATGGGACATCCGGGAAGGTATCTGGCATAGAGATAATAGTGTGACAGAAGCCTATGGCGGTAATTTCTTTGACCATCTTTCTCCTTCCGAGGGAGAGAAGTTCTTACGGGATATTCACCGAGCGCTTGTCCCTAATGGAACGTTATCTCTTTCTATGATGGATTTACATAAGGTATTGAATACCTATCTGACTGGTCAAATGGGCAAATTTGATTCTATCCAGCCGGAACAATACCAGCAGACAAGACACCAGAGTCTTAAGTTCTCTCATTTCCTTTTGGGCAATCTTGGTAACGGCAAGGAATATATGGGACATAAGGCAATTTATGATTTTAATGGCTTCCAAGAGACTGCTAAAAATGCGGGGTTCCCTATGATCGCTCTGCTTCCTACTCCGTTGCCGAAGCGTTCTCCGTGGCATCTTGAGAATCCCGCGTATTATTCATCCTGCATGTATGTAGAGTGTAGAAAATGAAGATAGGATTGATAAGCACTTATGGCGCAGCGACTCCTCCAATGGCATATGGGGGCGAGAGTTTTTACTGGGGATTGGCAAAGACTTTAGGAGAAATGGGCCACGAAGTACATTTATTTGGCTGCGGAGGCTCGGACATTCCCCCTGGGGGTTATCTCTATTTAATGAAGGGATCGGCTAACGGGATGATTTGTCCCCATATAGAGAATTGGCTAGTGCGTAACTACCACGACCTGCTTATGTCGATGGATATAGTCCATGATTGCTCCTTGAACCATATACCGGCGGAACGGCTTAAGTATATCTATGGCAAGGAGAACATTGTCAATACTATCAATGGTCGTACTTACTTTATGCCACGACCTCCCTTTAATGTAGTGACTGGTTCTCAATATTGGCAGGCAGAGGCTAAACAGTGTGGCCTCAATACGAAGATGGTCTACTGGGGCATAGACTGTGACTTTTATACGCCCGGGAAGCAGGATGAGCGAGAAGATTATTTCCTCTGGCTTTCTCGGTTCCACCCTGTCAAAGGACTCGGTATAGCGTTGGACCTAGCAGAATATTTAGGCTTCCCCCTAAAGATAGCGGGTTCTTTAGAATATGCCGACCATAAAATCTATGGGGCACAATATCTTGAACGGATTAAAACGATACCTAATGTAGAGTATGTGACATTACCCATGGACTCTACCCATCATATTGCTAAAAGGGAGCTTTATCGTAAGGCCAAAGCCTTTCTTTACCCAGTTCAATATCCTGAATCTTTTGGGATGGTAGTGGTAGAGGCAATGGCTTGTGGCACGCCAGTGCTTACTTTCCCCATGGGAGCTATGCCTGAGCTTGTCACTGAGGGTGCCGGAAGAGTCTGTAAAGATAAGCGCGAGATGGCCGATACCATAGGGCATATGACTAACGGCCAAAATATGGGAGAACGCATTTTCTCTTTTGGTTTTTTTGATTGCCAGGAGCAAGCGATGAATTTTACCTGGCAAAGAGCAGCTAAGGCTTATGAGAAACTTTATAAAGATGTGTTGAATGGAGAAAGTTGGTAATGGTTTTTCAGAAAGGACACCAAACATGGAATAAGGGATTAAACAAAGATTTATTATTATTACTGCACCAACTTTTATTAGGTTTAGGAATAGAGTTTTATCTTAGAGAAGCCAAAAGAAAAACGAAACGCACAAAAGATAAATTAACTATATATAAATTATGTTTGTATAAAAAGCGCTTTGTTGCTGCTTTTATGCAACTTATTAATCCTTGCATTAAGAAAGAGAGGTGATGTTGTGAAAATAGTCCTCATATCTTCGGGAGTCTTGGAAGTACCCCCTCTTGGATACGGGGGCCTTTGACAAGGCTTGAGCAGATCGTTGCAGACCTAGCAATTAAACTTGACCAGATGGGGCATGAAGTGCATGTAGTAGGCCCAGCAGAGTCTACAATCGGGCAGATAGGCAATATCCAGTTAATAGATGGTGGTCCCAAACAGCCCAATGCCCATGCCTGGGAGGAAGCAGCCTTAGAGAAACAGATTAAACCGCGACTGGATTCCGGGGAGTTTAAAGATGCTATCTGGCATGACCATTGTTGGCGTAAACCGATCTATAAGGCAAAGATGGCTAACCCTAACTTGCATGTTATCGCTACTCTACACGGAATGGTGCCCTATCACCAGCCACCGCCTGTCCAGAATCCTTGTATGGTGGGGCTATCTAAGAGCCATGCTCAATCAATATCTTCTGCGCTAGGGATTAAGGTAAGGCATTGCTATAACGGCATTGACCTGAGTAAATATAATTATAATGGGCAAAACCGCACAGATAGATACTTATTCTTAGGGCGTATCAATTCCTATAAGGCCCCCCATGCTTTCATTGACCTGCTAGAACAGGCGAAAGTACCGGGTGATGTTGTAGGAGATGATATTTTGGTAGAAGACCCCAGTTATGTTGAGCGAGTCTTAGGTATGTGTAATCAATTACAGGGGCAGGTGAAATATTGGGGCGGGGTACATCGAGAGCGGGCAGTAGAGTTTTTCCAACATGCTAAGGCTCTGGTATGTCCTTTATTGCCTCCCTGGTCAGAGCCTTTTAATCTGACCGTTGTGGAGAGTATGGCTTGCGGCACTCCGGTTATCGGGACAGCTAATGGTGCCCTGCCGGAATTGATCGAGCATGGAAAGACGGGTTATGTCGCACCATTTTACCAGGATCTAGCCCCTTATATGAGTGACCAGATGGTAAACCAAATTAAACCAGAAGATTGCCGGGAACGGGCTAAACAGTTCTCCAGAGAGGCAATGGCAATTAATTACCTTAAGCTCTATGAACAGGTACAAGAAGGGGGTTGGTAATGAAAAGACGCATAATTGGATTAAGTTTAATCTTTCTGTTCATAACGGCTATTGCTGGTGCAGAGGTAGCCCGGACACTTAATTATGGACAAGTATCGGTTGCCAATACTGCCACTGTAATTTTAGCGGCAAATATCCGGCGGACTTCTATTTTAGTAAAAAATGATGGGTCAGCCGATATTTATGTTGGTGGTGATTCCTCGGTGACAACCAGTAATGGGTTAATAATATCCCCAGGAGAGGGGGTATCTTTCCCTGAGTATTATGGTGCTATTCATGGGATCGTTGCCTCTGGTGCTGAGACTGCCAGTTATTTAGAGGAGTCTAACTAATGAGAATTAAGCGATTATCAGCTATGCTCCTCGGTACTCTTACTATCCTTGCATTTCTCTTTTCTCCCGGATGGGCTGTTTCGTTTTTCGGTGGTGGCGGGAAAGTAGTTCAGATGGTCAACACCCAGACAGGAGCAGTAGCTACAGGAACGACCAATATCCCGTTTGACGATACTATTCCGCAGATTACCGAAGGTGATGAGTATATGACATTAGCGATAACTCCGACTAATGCGAGCAATACGCTTATTATTGAGGTCATTGCTAATGTAGGATCGGCTCTTGAAAGAGGTCAGTCAGTAGCTCTATTTCAAGATAGCACCGCTAATGCCTTAGCTAGTGTGATTACACATACAAGAAATAGTGCGGATGTCACTTTTAATGTAGCTTTAAGGCATAAAATGACCGCAGGGACGACCTCATCTACTACATTTAGGGTTAGGGCAGGAGCCTCTTCTGGCAGTAATACAATCACATTTAATGGGTCGGCTGCGGGCAGACTTGGAGGAGGAGTCATAGTATCTAGCATAACAATATGGGAGGTAGAATAATGATAAGGGTAATTTGCTTAGTCCTCGTGTTAGTCTTTGCCGCTCCCGCTTTCTGCCAGGAGCCTATCAATGTTATGGAAACAATTAAATACCTCCGGCCAGGAGCTAAGTTCATGGTATGGGAGAACGACCCCACTAGGATAGTATGGAATGATACCGACCAGACACAGCCTACCCTTGCAGAGATTGCCACAGCTTGGGCCACGGTAGAGAAGCTCTTACAGGACAAAGAAGCTGAGGAGGTGATCGCTACTACCAACCAAGAGTTGGCAGGCTTGGCCTTTGCTCAACTTATCCTTACCGAGTTCCCTCAACTAGCTAAGATAGAAGACCTTACTCCTGAAATGATAGATACCTACTTAACAGCTAATCCCTTAGATAAGAATCTCATGGGCAAGTTTATGAAGGCTTTTTTATTCTATATAAAAACCCAAGGGGGATTATAATAGCGCAAGTTCATTAATCAAAGGAGAATAAAGATGGCTGTTACACTGGGAAATCCAATCATCATTACCTCCGGGACAACCAATACCTTGATCCTTAATCAAAATATGAAGATCAAGAATGCCTATTGGTATGACCCTACGGTAGAGTCAACTTCATCGTTGATTATCAGCAGGGAAGATGCCGCCGGAGATGTATTGTTTGAGGCTCATCCTTCTAATACCGATCAGCGGCAATGGCTGGTTGAGCAGTGGTGGAAGAAACCTTTTGTTAGATGTGTGCCAACCGGAACCCTTTATGTCTACCTAAAATAAATGGCTAATATATCTGATCTATGGCCTCCAGCACATTCAACACCTACTCCACCGAGGCAAAGACCTCTGGAGCCTGCTTATGGGTTTAATAGTAATGATGGGATTGTCGTTTATTATGTGGATCACCCAAACAGCCAGTTTAATAGTAATGATGGGATTATGGTATCTCACGAGATAGTCTGGGATGAGCACCCGATACATCCTTACGATGGGAATAATGGTCTAGTTGTAGGGCTAGAAGGTTTTTGGGACGGTTATTATTCAACAAGCTCTATCCCAGGATGGAGACAGGAGACCTAAAGTGCCACGAGTAGAGCGAATATCAGAAGAGGACATACAGTGGGGATTATCTAGTTTTACCCGGACTAATCGCCTTGATCCTTTAACAACGGTATCTCGTACTCAGGTTAATGCTGGTCATATTCCTATGTCCAGTGCCTCCTATTCTGCTTCAACGATTACTGGTGCTTTTGATGAAATAGTTTCTTCTGGGCCAGGAGTGCCTAACGCCAATAGGACTGCTATTTCTGGCGTAATTCTATCTAATATTGCTGATCAAATACAGGGCATAAGCCCACTGTGGAAGTTGGATTGTGGCAATGTAGGAGTCTCAACAAGGTTGCTCTCACATTCTACGGGCCTTTCTAGTGTTATAACTGCCACGGCAACGATTAAACATCTTAATAGTGGTTTGCATTTCGTAGGGTGTGATTTCTCAGGACATGCTCTTGATTTCTGGACAAGATACACATCCGGTGTAGGTGATTTTCAGAATACCCTTTTTTCTACATCAATCTCTTGGATAGCAGTAGGGACTTAAATGGGAAGAGACCATCGGATATTAGGTGAACGCTATGTTAGGGATGCAAGGACAGGGTTTATCCGTAGGATAGGCGATACTGTGATGCAGCATGGTATGAGGATTGGTAAAGATGTTAAAGACCTACCTGGAAGGGGGAATGAAAGAATCATACCTCCTACAGCTCAGTTTGATGATTTCCATAAGAAGCGATACCAAGACGAATACGGTACGGTTGTCTGGCTAGAAGAGTTCGGAGCGACTCCTAGCTATGCTGCAAGTGAATATGGAGTTATGGTTAATTTGGACAATGTAAGCCCACAGGTATCAATCAGTGGGGAATACGGTACTTTAGTCTATGTGCCGGATTATACTCTTGAGGTACTTAAATGAGTCCTGAATACGATAAAGTTGGCCTAGAAGATATTTATGGTGGTCAATCTGGTGAGACAGACGATACCTTCTCACGGCGATCTCGGAGAGACCCACGGAGTAATGTAACTCTTGAGCGGATGCTCCCCTGGTATGATGTCCGGGCAGAAGGAGCTACAGGGGATGGGTCTACAGATGATACCGCAGCTATCAGACGCTCTATCACGGCAGCCGAAAATAATGGTGGCGTTGTCTATCTGCCCGAAGGTGTTTACCGGGTAACTGATGCCCTGACCTTAAGTGGGACACAGGTCGTCTTCGCGGGCGATGGAATGGAGACAACCATCATTGATGTAACGACCTCATTTAACCTAAATGCTTTGGGTGTGATTGTTTTCGCCTCCGGTGAGCCCGCCCCGGTTGTCCGTGATCTACAGATACGGTTTACCCAGCCCGATACAGCCACTAAGGGCGCCTTAACGGTATATCCTCCGGCTATCTATGCCGTAGCGCAACCCCGGTTCCGTGTTCTCAGGACAAAGATCGTTCGGGCCTATGACGGTATTGATATGACGGGCAATTCCGGTGGGGCTTTGATAGAAGACCTCCAGATGAGCATGTTCAATATCGGCATAGATATAGATGGTTCATTGGATTCTGTCAGGATTAATAATATTCATATCTGGCCTTTTGGTCTTTCAGCTAATCAAGATGATATTTTTTATGAAGAGACAACCTATGGGATTCAATCAGGCCGGATGGATGATCTCCATCTTAATGGAGGTCTTTTCCTTTGCGGGACTCAACTGAGGCTTATCAGAACAGCGAGCGGTACGACCTTTGGCAATGTGACCAATACCGGGTTTGATACCTATAGTGGCCTTGTGATGCAGGCTGGCCGATTGGATATAGCAGGTTCTCACTTTACGGTGGGTGGTACTGACTATCAGGCAATAGAACAGACGGGCGGATGGCTTACGATCACTGGCTGTTATTTCACTGCGAATGCTGCTCTAACTGATCCGTTAGTGGATTTATCCGGTAGCGATAACGCAAGGCTCATAATTGGCCAGAGCCTATTTAATACCGGCAGCCAAAATATAAACCTTGTCTATGCGATAACTGGTGGCAACCGGGTTGTCTTGGTAGGGAATGAGTTTATCAGAGCCGTTGATACGGTTTATACCGCAGCCACAGTTAATATAGCAGCGGGGGCTCGCCTGACAGCAGTTGGCAACCGCACGTCTGATAAGGGTACTGGTACGGGTGACTTTTTCGAGGTAGCCGAAGACAATCACCACATAATTGCAGACAATACGTTTTTAGATTGGACAATAAATATCCCTGGAGGGGTACTTTATACTACTCATATCCATGATAATGCCTCTTTAGGAGATGGTGATTATGAGAATAACCAATTAATTGGTCGGCGGCATATCATGCGGTTTACCGGAACAGCAGATGGTGCTGGAGTAGCAACCTTTGCACATAGCTTAACCAAGGCCCATCACAGGGTACTTATGGTACAAGGCTTTTATGAGGGTGCATCTAATGAGATGATCCCAATGACGGTTGCTTATGTGGATGGCACCGATATAAAGTTGACAGGTGCGACTGCAAGTGCCACCTATCGGGCAGCAATCGTCTGGGCTCCTACAGTACATGACTGGGGAGGTTAATAGTGCCCATTAATAGAAAATATATCTACGATAAGGTAATGTTTCACCTAAAGCAGGAGGGTCTCTTTTTTACTTCTGCTGAAATTAATCTGATCATCGGGGTAGATGCCTTCACCCGGATAGCAGAAGATATTGATTATCCTAAGACCAATTATTCTACCTATGTCAATTCCGGTGTCTGGCAAGTTTCGACACCATCGGATTTTCTCAAAGTAGATGAAAACAGTTGTATAACCTATGAGGACGATTCCACTATCCATGAATTGGGTCCGGCCCGGCTAACATCTATTGGGCGCAATGTAGTCTTGAACGCTACTCCAGGCACTCCAGCCAATTATTTCATGGAGAAGGAAGACATGGTAGGGCTTTATCCACCCGGCACTTCTGGTTGCTTGGTTATCCCCTATGTGCAAGAACCAACCTCTTTATCGAGTGATAGCGATACTAACCAGATAACTCGGCAGACCTATATGGCGGCTGTTTATTGGACGGTACATGAAGCCATGCTGAAAGACAACGATGGCAGGGCAGATAAATACCTCGCATTATACCAGAATGAAATTGCCCGAAATAAAAAACGGTTCGGTGAAATGTACGAACTTGATTATGCGATAACACCACATGAAGACTATCTCGAATGAAAGAAGAGCTCAGCAAAGCGACAACGAATTTCAGCCGGGGGCTTAGTACTTTAGCCTCTCATATGATAGGTCAACATGAATGTCGGGTTGCAGAAAATTTCCTTTTTGATGATGCAGTCCCTTATGTCCGGGGAGGCATCCAAGTCTACGGCTCTGCCCCTGCTCCTATTCTTGGTCTTAGGCGGTTCTATAAAAAGACTGGCTCATCCTATTTTGTAGCATTTACTAATCTAGCCCTTTATTCCGCTGCCGTATCTGGCACCTTTGCTCAAATATCCTCAGAAGCTCTTGCCTCCGGCCCCGTTGAGTCTACCGTTTATTCAGACGAGCTTTATTTTACCAACGGTTCAAACGTGGTAATGGTTTTTGATGGCTCTACCATTGCCCCCGTGGGGATCTCCAGCCCGGTTTATCGAGTACAATTAGCCGATTTTGAAACCGATGAAAGTTGGACTACCGGCATTGTCGATACTACCTATACCCATCGAGACAAGGGCGATCAAGCCCTAAGACTGGGGACTTCAGGTACGGGGGGAGCCACCTCTGGATTAATTAGGTCTGACCTTTCTACTACTCTAGGACTTCATCATTTCGCTACCAACGTATCAAGTGTGGATGATGATTTAATCAAAATACATACCTTGCATGAACGGAAAGCCAATATCTCAACAATAGATTTGCTCTTTGATTGTAACGATGGAGATTTCTCTGACGTTGCAGGTGATTGTTATCAGATTCGGTTAACAGATTTATCTTCTTGGCAATCATTGTCTGGTGTTGATGGGTGGGGGGTTACTCATGTTATCCCTAAAACATTATTCACAGCGCCTACCGGCGATTCTTCTTGGTCAACTGTAATTGGTGTTAGGATTGAAATGGCTCAGACATCAGAAGTAGATATTAACGGAGGGCCAGCTAATTGTGCCTTCGATAATCTCAGAATGGTTAAATGTCCTCCTATCCCAATACCGCTTTCAAGTCATTATACGTTTGGTGGTGTTAGCGCTTATATTAAGACGAATTGGGGTTCAGGTTTTTGGCAGGGATTTAAACCCGGTGCTGGTGCGGCAGCCCCAGCAGGGTACGGGCATGGGAGTTATCAATTTACTGAGGCTTATTATCGGTATGTTCGGGGGCAACAGATTACGGGGGAAGATACTGGCGGCATTAGTGGTGGGCGATATTTCTATAAGTCTACCCTTATGAAAGAAGGCCCTAACGGAGTAACGATAGAAAGCAATCCTACCTATGAATCTTCTGGCCTAGCGGTGTCAGGTAACTTATCCGTCCATACGGCTATTAATGTAACGACTATCCCCTGGGCACC
>CEPX01000215.1_pt1 | contig 13435 bp, 16 predicted proteins | sample 361361 | NCBI WGS metagenome assembly CEPX01 (sample SAMEA2619974, study PRJEB7988) | marine metagenome | biome: marine biome (ENVO:00000447); feature: mesopelagic zone (ENVO:00000213) & marine oxygen minimum zone (ENVO:01000065); material: "saline water (ENVO:00002010), including plankton... | reverse complement strand
GGAAACTAAGACAGGGGGCCTTCACTGATGCACTTTAGCCAGGTTGGAATCATTACGCTGGACACCCTGGAGCGCCAGGTTTTGCGGATGTCCAATAAACCGGGGACGGAGATTCCATCGGCCTTCTGGACCTTGGAAATCGTAGATCTGCCACTAGAGGTGGATGGCCAGTGGGTTATCCCGCGTTCCCTGGATCTCCAGGTCCTGGAGCACAAGGCCGGTGTCAGTCTGGGGGGAGAGGTGAATAAAGACTTTTTACTGGGAACTATAGCCCTGATACGGCAAGATCGGGGGTTCAGGCCTTTGCACTTGCCTGTTTTCAATCAGGCGCCCTATTAGGGGCTTGTGCAGCCGGGATCAGAGAAAAACAATCCCATGCCATCCGCCCAGCAGAGATGTGGCGCCAAAACCCGCGATGGCGGCAAGTGCAGGCAGTGGCCGGTCAGAGGCCGGAAGAAATGCAGGATGCATGGGGGCACCAACGACGGCGCCCCTAAAGAGAATAGGAACGCGGTAAAAACGGGCGCTTACCAGCGGGTCCTGTCCCAGGAGGACCAGGTAAAATTTGAAGCCCTGAAAGAGGAACTGGGGAAGCTGGATGCGGAAGTCACCCTGGCCCGCTTTCAACTGGAAAACGTCCTGGAGCAACGCGACAAGTGGAACCTGGCTCACCCTGGCTGGAAGCGCGGCCTGGAGGTTTTGGCAGACGACAGCGTGGAAGGCATGGTCCTGGAGGAGATGCAGGATACCGACGCTGGAGCCTTCCCCGGTCGCAAGATTGTTGTCCGCAGGCCCGCTTTTGAAGACGAGATGCATAGACTGCTGCGGGCCATCTTTTCCGGAGAGAAAGAGCGGGCCAAATTAATAGAGCAGGGGGATTTAGTGGACCGCATGGCAAAACTTCAATCCGTCCAGGCTGAGTTATTGGAGAAGATTAAAAATGGCGATCCTGAGAATGGAGCCCAGCCAGATCCGCGACTTGATGCAGGGGAAGAGGGGGAAGGGGGGGCTCCAGAGGCGCCTGGAGCAAGAAGCCAAAAGTCTGGCTAAGTTAAATCGGCAGCTTAAAAAGGAAGGCGAAGTAAATGGCCAGTAAAAAAGAGCTGGAAACCAAGCTGGCAGAAACCCAGGAAAAGCTGGAAGCCGCCCTGGTCGCAGTGGGTGAGCCGCCCCTGTCGGCAGAGATCAAAAAAGAGCTGGAGACGCTGGGGGCTGAAGTCCATAGGCTCCATGCGGACCAGCTACAGCGGCGCCTAATAGCTCTGGGAAAAAAGTTAAAGGGCCGTTAGTGCCCTATAAGGCCTGGGGGCCTTTCACCTCCCTATCGTGCTGCGGGAGGACTTTCAACCCAGGCTAAACTGGGGATGCTGTGACATCCTCCAGAGCTGGGGTGGGCTGTGCGGACTTCACTCCAGCAGGGAGCCCAATTAGGGGGCCTCTCCTTAAAAAGGCCCCTGGGGGATGCTCGTTGTCTCCCTTCCTCGCCGGGTCTTTGTGGGCTGCTGGTAGTACCAGCCCACAGAAGCGGCGGGGCCTCCTTTGACGATGGAGGAGCCAGCTCCAGGCAGGCTGGTTCCTCCTAAAAATAAGATTGGAACAGTGTGAACGTAGACGCCCAACAGCGGCAGATAACCCAGATGGAGCAAGGCCTGGAGGCAGCGCAGTCCAATAGTAATAATGGACACAGGCGCAAAGCCAAGTCCCTGGCTTTCTCTCCCTACTGCAAAAAGTTTGCCTTTGTACGCAACCGTCCCTTTTCCTTCAATAATTGCGATTACTTGATTCCCATCTATGAGGAGCCCCACCCCTACGAGATTTTCCGCAAAGCCGCCCAGGTGCGGATCTCCACAAAGGTTATTTTGGAAGCGATCTGGCTGGCCGATAAGTATGGCGCCAAAATCTTATACTACCTGGCCACAGACAAGGATGCCTTTGGCTTCTCTAACGACCGCATCAAGCCCATTATTGACGACTCCAACCACTTTAAAAACCTACTGGACGAGCGGGACGGCGGGGTGGATAATGTGGGCATGAAACATCTGGCCAAGGGCACCTTTTATTGCCGGGGCCTCTATACTCGGACCAACGTAAAAAGCGTAGACGCCGACGTTTTGATCCTGGACGAGCTGGATGAAGCCGATCAAGATAACCGGCGTTTTGCGTATGATCGGATTTTGGCTTCCGATCTGCAATATGTCCGAGAATTGTCTCAGCCGTCTATTCCAGACTATGGAGTGGATGAAAAATTCGATAAAACGGATCAGCGGTACTACCACCTAAAATGTCCCTCCTGTGGGGACTACACCTGCCTGGACCTGGACCACATCTCGGCAGAGGGGCGGCTGGTCCCCAGGCATATCCTGGAAATTTCGGAGGGGATGCGCTCCCTTTTTTCCTCCGATCAGCAGTATTATAGGGCCTGCAAACATTGCCAGAAGCCCCTGGACATGGCACAGGGCGAATGGGTGGCCCTCTACCCCAGCCGGGAAGAGCGGCGCGGCTATCACCTGTCCCAGCTCTTCAGGCAACAGCCCATGATTGGCCATGCCGATCCAGCAGACTGGATCATGGAAGAGATTTTATCGGCGCGCAAGACTTCCGAAAAATTACGCACAGCCATCTCTATCCTGGGCTATCCCTATGCGGGGGAGCGGGCACCTATCACAGACGAAGTGCTGGACGCGGCGGAGGGGCCTCTGGGGTTTCTCCGGAAAAGCCAGAAGTCTTATATAGGATACGACCAGGGGGACGAGTTGCACATTGTCGTTTTGCAGGACCACGACCAGAAGCCCCAGGTAATCCATATGGAAAATACCTCTGACTGGTCCCGCCTGCCCATCCTGGTCCAGCAATTCAAAGCCACCTGCCTGGTAGGGGATGCCCTGCCCAATAAAAAGACGGCCAAGGATGTAAATCGGGACTGTGAAGCCCTGGTCTTAGATAAAGAAAAGCCGCAGATCCGTTGCAAGGCCTATATCCAATACTTCAGCGGCGAGACTCAGAAGAAGGGGGAAGAGGGGGAGGACGATCTACTGGTAAAAAAGGTGGGGGTAGATCGGACGGAAAGCCTGGATGATACGGCGGGTCTGCTGCGCCACCAGGAGATGCTGCTGCCCCAAATGGCCCTGCTGGATGGAGCGGATAGCCGCACTAATGACGAATTTAGAAAGCAACTGAAGATGCTGGTCAAGGACCTGGTAGAAGATGCGGCAGGGGTGAAGCGGTGGAAGTATAAGACCAATGTCTCCAATCATTACGGGATGGCCCTAAACTCTGCCCGCATAGCCAGGGAGCTGGCTCCAATCACCACAGAGGTGGTGGTCCTACCTTCTGGGAGTATAATGCCATGAATATAAAAAAGAAGATTGGAACTTTGCCCCTGGAGATGGACTTATCCCAGGTCCCCGGCCTGGGGAGTGGCGGATTTTGGAGCCGCCTAAAAAGGAAGGTCCTGCTCCAGGAGTCGGTAGTGGATTCGATCTGGAACAGCTACCAGGTCCTGGAGCGCATGGCAAAGGACCAGGATGTCACAGAGCGGACTTCCACAGTGGGGCGGATGGAGCGCATCAAAAAGCTTAGACAGATGTTTAAAGGGGAAGCTGCCTATGGGAATGTGGCCTGCAATGCGGTGGTCAATTTCAATTCCACCTTCCAGTTTGCCAACGGCATTTTAGCCATGGCTGAAGATGGCCAGGAGGCCAAGGAGGAGCTGAAGGCCTTGGAGCACTTTCTGGACTTTAACGATTTTAATGAAGAGATGGGCCTGGCCCTGGGCCAGGAGGGGGAGCTGTCGGGCCAGGTCCTCTTCCGCTGGTCCTGGGACGATAACGAGAAGCAGGTCAAGGCCTGGGTGGTGCCCCTGATAGAGACCCAGTATATCGTCCAGTATAAGGAGGGTGATTTTACCACGGTAGACCAGGCCATCCTTTACCCTGGTACCGATCAGCAGGAAGAAGTGCCAGGGGACCAAGTGGTATTTATAAAGTTTCGGGGTCTGCTTAACGGTTCCTATGGAGTCCCTACGCCCATGCCTTGTCTGGAGCACATGGAAAACATTGACAAGGGGCGGGAGGATCTACGCAAGATTGACCATCTCTTTGCAGCACCTACGCCCATCTTTGGAATGTCCGATGCAGAGCGGGTGGATGCCATGAATACTAAGGTGGGTGCCGGGAATTGGAAGATCGGCCAGGCGTTAATTCTATTAAAAGACGAGCTGGGCCAATACCTGGAAATCAGCACTTCAGGCCATGAGGCCCTGCTAAAAGAAGTAGAGCTTAATATTCAGCTTATCTCTGCCGTCACAGATGTGCCGGTCCATTTTCTGGGCTGGCCCCAGCTTTTGTCTAATCGGGCCACCTCTACTGATATGTTTGAAAGCCCCGTCAAAAGGGCCATGGCGGAACAAAGGATCTGGATGGGCGGCTTTGAAGAGTTGGTAAAGAAAGTTTTTGACCTGATAAACTTCAAGCTTCAGTCTGCCCTGGACGCCCACAAAGTCACCCTGGCTTTTCCGCCCATCCGCACAGGCAACCTAAACGAGACCATGGCTGCCTGGCTTCCTGCTGCCGTCTCTAACAAAGTGAGCCATCGCACCTTTCTGGAAAAGGTGGGCGTGGATAACCCAGATAAGGAGATAGAGGAGATCGTCAAGGAACTGGCAGGGGCTAAACCCAACAGAGCCCCCACGGAGGAGGAGAAGGCGGATATAGACCGAGCCATAGAAGAGGGGGCAGCAGCCGCAGAGGAGGTGGCATAGGACTGTGGAACAGCTTATCAATCCCATCTCATGGATACAGGTGATCCTCTCGGCTTCTGGAATTGGAGCCCTGGTCCTATGGCGACAAGCCAAAATACAGGCCACGTTGGTCTCCATGCATGAGGATCTGGTGGCTCTGAAGGATTCCCAAGGACGGCGGCTTAGAGTGGAAGTCTATGAAGCCGACAAACAAACGACTGTGGAGCAATTTGGCAGATTGACGGACGGCTTAGCCCGCATAGAAAGTGATGTGGAAAAAATAGAAAGGAAGATAGGTTAACATGGAGCCTATTACTGCCACCATGTTTGTCCTGCTGGCCTTCTCTATTGTCCCAGCAGCCCAAGGCAAGCGACTGGAAGCCCAGGGCTGGAGCCCTGCTCTTGGATTTTGGAAGGAGTTGCCGTCTGCCCTGTTGTTGGTCTTATCCATTTGGGCAGGTATAGAGATGGTGCGGTCTCATATTTTTCTATCTCTTTTTCATAGGGAGGTCATGCACCACTCCATACAGGAACATCCCTCTATCATTACAGTAATCGGTTTTATGAATCTGGCCTTGTGTGCCTGGGTGGATAAGTCCGGACATTGGAGGTACTTGCTGTCGGTCTGGCCCATTGCCATGGGGGCCTGTGCGCTGGTGGGCCACGTTGTAGGCCTTGAAAAATTATACTTTTTCTGGCCTCCCTACTCCTACGGTATGCCATGGCCTTCGGCGCTTTTCTTTGTCCTGGGGGGAGGGGTCTGGATAGGGTTGGCCTATAAGTGGAGACCATCCGGGCGGTGGATGATTTTATAGGGAGGGGAGATAGTGCTGGTAATTGGCGCATGATTGCTTTGACGATAGAAGAGTGGCCCACCTACATTCTGGCCGATCCAGACTACGACGGCGGACACAGGAGCCGGGAGCTGCTGGATAATATCCAGTCTGGACTGGTTCAGCTTCACCAAGCACTCCAGGGGGCCAGGGCCAGCGGCCCCCTGGAAATCGACCACACGGCGGGGAAGATTGGCATAGGTGCATAAATGGCTCGGTCCTTAACCCAAATGACGCGGGATCTCCACGCTTACTGGCATGAGATCGAAACTGAGGTGGTAGACGTGGGCCACTCTGAGCTGGCCAGGATCTACCAGAGAGCAGACCGGCGCATGTATGAGTTGCGGGATCTCTTCTATGGCCTATCCGCAGACGGCACCCTGGCGGCTTCTCCGGAGGCCCTGGTAAAGGCCGGGGAGGTCCTGGATGAATTTCAGCTTGCCATAGAAGTCTGGTATGTGGAAGAAGGCAAGGCCTGGAGCAAGGCCCAGATGCCAGCTCTACTTAAGGCAGGCCGCAAAATGGTCCAGCTAAACTTATTTGATGTGGTCGGCGTAGATCAGGAGCTACTGGCCGAGACCCTACGCCACGTATCGGTAGCCGAGAAGGGCATTCTAAGGGTGGGCCTGGACGATCAATATAGAATCATGGGGACCATGGGAGACGATATCGGCGCTTGGTTTCGGCGCACCCTGATGGATAGCATGGTGGAAGGCTTGCCAGTACAGGCTCCCCTTGGACAGGATTCCCTTTTTAACAGATTGTATGAATCGGGGAGGTTAAAGCCGGTCACTATAAGGACCGCAGAAGGCAAGCTAATAACCCGCTCGGTAAAACAGAGAGCCCAGGCCATTGCCCGCATTGAACCCGCCAAGATTATCAATCGGCTGCACCACTTAAAAGGCGAGGAGGCCCTGGGCGGACAAGCCCTGTGGAAGGATGCGGGACCCATAGACAGCGACACGACCCAAATTTGCATAGGGGCTTATGGGCAAGCCCCTATGACGCGGACAGAGTGGGCTGCATCCCAGTGGGGCTTGCCTCCTCGGTTGCGCCAGTTCCATCTATGCCGCCACTTTTTGATTGCCGTCCTGCCCGAGTGGGAAGATGAAGAAGTAGTCCGGGCCAGGGAGAAGGCGGTGAAGAAGGTCAAAGACTTGGGAGAATTGGAGAAGGCGGCATAACGAAAAAGCCAGGGATCGCGCCAAGTTTATTTCATTATAAGGCGGATACGATACGGATGGATAAGGAAAATCGATTCACGACAGCAGGAGTCCGCAGGAACTTGCAGCACCATCCCTGGCTTGCAAGCGGAAGTGATAGGATGAAGAGTTTTCTGCCATTGTTTCCATGGAAAGCCTGGGAGAAAAGGGTATGAAACACAGACGCAAAATTGGCTTTAAAGCGGGCATCCAGGAGATGGCTTCAGAGGTGGTCATCTCCCACATTGGAGCGGATCGGCTGGCAGCCATCCGCTCCAAGGATGAGCATCCTATGTTTCTGGGGCTGAAGGTGGCAGAAGAAGGTATCTCCAAGGGGGAGGTGGTGGGCATGGGCGATAAGGAGAAAAACTGGCCCGAGTGGGCGGTGGCTCAGTTGGGCTGGGCCTTTAACGGCTTCCAGGACATCGGCCTCTTTGACGCCCACCAGGGCAGAGAGAAGGAGCGCAATAGGGTGGGCGATGTGGTCTCCGGTTATCACAATGGCGGCATAGAGGATAAGCCGGTGGAAGCCTTTGCTATTGCCTATATGGAGCCTGGAGATCCGCGTCAAAAAGTCCGGGACCAGGTCTGGGATACGGCCTCCATAGAAGGCGAGGTAGTGCTGATAGAGGCCCCAGACGGGACCTTGACGGTAGATATGGTTTTAGATGTTACCGGCATTGCATTGGGCAATGCCTCTATAAATGCACCTGGGTTTCCGGGGGCTGGAATTGTGGCCGTAGTGCAGGAGCTTCAGGAAGAAAAGGAGGATCAAGAAATGGCCGAAACAGAAAAGACTTTAATCGATCTCATCAAAGAATCTTCTCCCGATCAGATCCGAGCCGCCCTGGCTACCAGAGCAGAGCTGGCTCCCTCTCAGATGTTCACCCAGGCCCAGCTCCAGGCAGACAATGGAGTAGTCCAGATTCACAGCAAGTTGCAGGCGGATCTGGATCAAAAGACGCAGGAGCTGACTGGGGTCACTACTGAGCGGGACCAGCTAAAAAAAGAAAAGGGCCAGGCCTCTGTGGGCGATCAAGTTTCCGCACAGGTGCGAAAACTGAACGGCCTAACTGATCCGGAGAGAGCCCACATCCAGAGCCAGGTGGCGCAACTGGACTTCTCTGCTGAAGAAAATACAGAGGAGGCGGTGGGCAAGGCCATAGAGCTGCAAGTGGAAGCTGTAAACAAGCTCAGAGAAGGCTATGGCCAGAAGGCGGTGGTGGTCAATGCTCCTGCCGAGAAGGACGAGCGGGAGGAGGCTGAAGGAGAGGAGGAGCTGAAAGTGGATAAAAGCGATCCTTTCTTAACTGCCAACCATGCCACCACAGAAGGGGAGCTGGTTCCGGCCAGTTAACCTTCTCCCAGGTTCAAGCCACCCAGGGCAGTGTCTATGTAACCCGATCACCCTAAGAGGGAGAGACCTTCTAAATGGCAACTACAAGTAAAATCAGGTGCTCCACCCGCGACATTTCTACAGTCCTAATTACTGGACTGGCCGCAGGTGGTGCTACTCAGGGAGCCTGGATACATCAAGCCAACTTTGTCGGCATGTGGCTGATGGACCGAGATTCTGACTCAGAGGCTACCCTGATGTACCGCGCCAGGCGGGTGCAAGCCCCGTTTGACACGGCACTGGCCACCCAGGGGGATAGTATCTATTGGCACGAGACTGATGGGGATTTTGTGGTCTCTGGGGCCAATGTGACTGGACCCGTGGGAACCCTGCTGGAGGACAAGGCAGCGGCGACCTTGGTGGCAGAAATAGAGCTGATGGGCGATCTGGGGGCCAGAGATGCAGAGGTGACTATTTAACCTTAAGCTTCTCTGACAAACTGCAAACTAAAGCATTAAAGGAGATATATAATGCTGCGAATAGCCAGCAGGCCCCAGATTGACTGGAATGCAGTGGACCCACAGAATCCAGCACATCAGCGGGCTGTAATTGGCAAGCTGAATGAGTTTATGCTGGAGCCGATCACCGCACTCCGGAAACAGCGGGCCATGATTCAGGAGCTGACTACCAAGGACGCCACTCCTGATATGTTTGACGCGGTAAACGTCCAAAGTGTTATTCAATCCGATGTCGGGCCAGTCTTTGATTTTGCCTGGCAGGAGGCTTTCGACATGGTGGATATGAGGAGCAGCAATAAGGGCTCCTTTGATATCATGGATGTTAGTTCCGGATTGGCTTTTGCCAAGGTGAAGGAAGGCATGGAGGCCGAAATTTACCAGATCAGCGGCAGCAAAACGAATGTCCCCATGGATCTCTATGGGGGCGGACTGAGCTTTTCCAAGGTCTGGTGGGACGATCAGGAATACTACAAGATAGAGCAGGCTGCCCGAGACTTCCGCTGGAAGTACTTTAAGCAGCAGGCTACCTTGTTTTATGGCCTGATCGTTGCCGTGACCGATTCCGTTGCTTTTGACACGGACGACCAAACGACCATCAATAATGCGGTTTCTGAGATCATTCGGCAGAATGACGGCACGGTTCCCATTGATGAGAATGCCGAATTTCTGTTGTATTGCGCCCCTGAGTTAAAGGGGCGATTGGCGGAAGCTCTGGCCGCAGTGGTGGCCTATACGGCGCATAAGCAGCTCCAGTTCCGGGCCAAGATTATCGGCTCTGTGCGGATCTCCAGTACCAGCAATTACTGGTGTGTCTATCCGGGCGCCAAAAGCCAGTGGGGGAATCGCATGGACTTGGCCGTACTGGGCGAAACCGACATCTATCGCTATGCCGAAAACGCGGTGGGCTGGGGACGCTATGGGGGTGCCGTCAATGCAGCCCAGGTCCGCCAGTTGGCGTTAAGTTAAACCGACACCTACTTGAAGGGGGGCCCACATGGCGGTCTATGCATCAGATGGAGATATCACAGATCGGATCTCTACCAATTTAACGGGATCTGATATTGACGATGCTACCAAGCGCAGTAACAAGTTGATATTGCCGGCCACGGCAATTATTGACGCCTACTTGGTAGAGCAGTCTCCCTTTGCCGACATTGCAGCTTCTCCCGCTACCCCAGAGGTGATCCACCAGGCCTGCATTATGTATTGCCTGGCCATTGCCAATCGGGTTTTGGCCAACAATTCGAATGATGAGCAGGCCAAAACGTGGGAAGCTCTGGGGGACAAAATTCTCCAGGTGGACAGCAACAATAAAGCCCACCTGGTCCTGGCCTCTGTGACAACCATCGCGCTGGTCGATATGACCAGAGACCTGAATGAAGAGCGGCAGGACGAGCAGAATGTGGTGCAATAATGGCCAAAGGTAGAGCAGATCGAATCTCTTTTGACGATGCTGAATGGAGAGCCTTTATAGGAGACCTGGAAAAGAGGGGGGCGGACTACACTGCTGCTCTACGCGTTTTCAGGGCTTATATGGCCGCAGAGGTGGACACTATGTGGGATGTCTTATCTAGTGGGGGCGGGACTCATAGGGGGCGCAGATGGCGTCCCTTTGCTCCACAATACACTCGCCAGGATGGGACGCAAGTCCCCATCTATGGAGGTCTTGTAAAAGTTAGAGGCAAAGGTAGGGTCAAGGGGCGGTTGCGTCCTTCTGGCCGGGGGAGATATGACGCCAGTAGCCAATTGATGCAGGATACAGGTACTCTGCGCCAGCGGGCTACAGTGGGCACCTTCCGCCAGACTAAGACCTCCCTGTCTTTTGGGACTCCTACTTCTGTGCGCTATGCCTCCAGGCAACACCAACTCAGGCCGTATCTGTTTTTTAACCGTAGAGGGGGAAGAAACGATATAGCCCGACTGAAAAAGATCCTTCAAAACCACCTGTTAGACTAAAGGCTTTACGGGTATGTCTTTTGCCACAGACGACTGGCTAAACGCCGTAGAAGAGCAGACAGTCCTGGCCCTTCAGGAAGATGCAGACTTAGGGACAGGGGGCGCCCTGGAGATTGTCACCTGGGATGAAGAATTAAAGGAAAGCCCAGCCGATTACCGGGACGTGGAACTGCCTGCCCTAACTGTGGTCTGTGCCGGAGTGTCAAACGGTGAAATAGTGGGTGTTCCAGAAGGTCTGGAGTTAGATTTTCAGGTCGAAATCTGGGTGACTATTTCGGCGGCTCAGAAATCGGAAAGAGAGAAAGCTCTAAAGGAGTACCTGGCCCGCGTGGTGCGGGTCATGCTCCAGCAGACGGCTTCTTCAAAGCAGCTTTCCGACTTGCCAGCCGCTCTGGACTGGGCGGATTCCGGAGGGGTCCGGAAAGTGGACATTTCCGGCGTCACCTGGAATGAAGGTCAGACCGAGCAAAGCCACGTTTTTCGGGGGGTGGGTGTAGTGGAGACGATAGTATCCATAGATTTTCAAATAACTGGAGACTGATATGGCCGTTAATTTAAACCGTGTGAGAAACGTCCAGATCAGCAAAACGCAGGAAGCTGCCTACGACAGTGCCGCTACTGTAGACGAGCTGATCCGCGTCAATGCAGATACGCTCTTAACAGAGGTGGTGGAGTATGACGACGACACCGATCAAATCGGTTCGGCGGAAGAGGCAGAATCGCAGACCGTATATGCCCAGCGGGTGGAGCTACCCCTGGCGCAGAGCAAGTGCAAGCCCAATACCCTGGCTCTGGTGGCCGGGTATGCCTTGGGTGCGGTGGCCACCTCTGCGGTAGGGACCAATACTTATAAGCACGGCTTCACTCCTACCACAGCTCACACCACCCTGGCCTCTGCTACTATGGAGGTGCTGTTAAAGGCGGGGACACAATACAAGTATGCAGGTATGTTTTGTGACTCCTTCCAGCTCTCTATTAGCAGAGGAGCCGATAGAAGGGTGGCCTTGACCTCCCAGTGGTATGGCTCCGGGACCCGAACTTCGGGATCTGTAGCCGCCTCGGAGCAAGCCGAATCCGCCCTGGACGCTAAAACGTCGGGGGCCTGGCTTGCTGCCACCACCTATGGAGCGACTACGGGGGACGCATTGTCCGTTGCTACCAGCGACTTGACCGCAGGGACAGCCATCAAAACCGATGTGCTGTCCCTGAGCTGGCAGTTTAACAACAATATAAACCTGGATTTTCTCTATGAGGTGGGATCTGGTCTCGTCTTTGGCTTGGCGTCCCGCCTGGCCAGGACTCAGTCCCTGGAAGTCGTTTTGCTTTTTAACGACTACACAGAAGTGGACTGGGTATTAAACCAGACGGCCCTGGCTTTCCAGTGGGTGGTCCAAGGAGACGAAGAGGACACCACGCCCAGCAGGTACGAGGGGTTCAACCTCATATTTCCCCTGCTGAAAGCCAGGGCGGCTCCTCTGCAAAATGTGGATGGCAGATTGGCGGTTGCGCTTACTTCTGGAGTTATGCAGGAGGCCACATACGGCTCTGTTTTGCTGGATGTTTTCACCAAAAAGACGGGCTACCTAACTTAAGAGGCAGCACATGGAAAGGAAGATGAAAAACAATAGGCCCCTGTTATCTGTGGCTGTTATAGCCAAAGATGCAGGGGCTTCTATAGAAGCTCTCATTGCTTCTATTCGGGGCGTAGCCGATGAGTTGGTTTTGGTCCTGGATGATCGGACCACAGATGACACTGAGCAGCTTGCAGCCAAGCTATTATGTATGGGCCTGCCCCCTAAATTAAAAGTCTATCCCTATGCATGGCCCCATAGTTTCTCCAAGGCGCGCAACTATGCACAGAGCCGATGTCGGGGAAAATATGTCCTATGGATGGATGCCGACGAGGAGCTGGCCCCCCAGACCAGGGGAGACATACGTCCCCTATTGGAGCAGGAGCAGTATACTGCGATCTGGCTCCCTTGTGTGGTGGACAGCTCCTATCAGATGCCTGAAGAAGTCCTGGATGGATACGGAGAAGGAACAGCCGTTTTAAAGCCCCGGATCTGGCTAAAGAGTCCCCATGTCAAATGGGTACGCCGGGTCCATGAGATGCCCGATTTTGGCGCCCACTATCCTGCTGGGGAGGCCCTGATAAATAAACAGATAGAAGTGCATCACAAGGGCACCATGAGCGATGAAAAGCGGGACTACTATCAAGCCCTGCTCTATCTGGACTTAATCGATCGTCCCGACGACTACCAGGCGCCCCTGTCTCTGGCCTCAGAGGCCATCATGGACTATCGACCCCTACGGGCCTTGTATTTTCTGGAGCGATGCAGGGAGGATATGCTGCCTTCTGAAGAGGAGGACCCCAGAGTCAAAAAGAGATACCACATGCTGTACGGCCAGGCCTATCAGGCCCTGGCCACCTTAGATCCGGACTTGTCCCAGGCCCAACAGACAGAGTCCTTCCGCCTGGCCTTGCAGCACTATGCCACCTGTGGGACTTCAATGGCCCGCTGTCAGGCCGCAGTGATCCATATTCATCGCGAGAAGGAAGAGGACGCCAAGCGCATCCTAGGGCTATCTTGCAAGGCGGACCCGGATCATTTAATCCTGGCACAACTGCACCGCATCGCCCAGGCCACATCCGGAGCCTGGGTGCTAAAGGAGGCCGTAGGTTGTTTTTTTCAGCACTTGGCCGAGACGCGGTCTCCTTCCACGGCGGCAGACAAGGCGCTCCAGCTCATTGAAAATATGAAGCACACCTCCTGGCCCAGCAAGATTATTCAGCCAGGCCAGCCAGGCCTGGGGGACGCGGTTCATCAGGTCATAAAGCCCAGAGGTGGGGG
>CEPX01195885.1_pt1 | contig 13436 bp, 12 predicted proteins | sample 361361 | NCBI WGS metagenome assembly CEPX01 (sample SAMEA2619974, study PRJEB7988) | marine metagenome | biome: marine biome (ENVO:00000447); feature: mesopelagic zone (ENVO:00000213) & marine oxygen minimum zone (ENVO:01000065); material: "saline water (ENVO:00002010), including plankton... | reverse complement strand
ACAGGTTGAACAACAAAAGCAGGAAAACATTGATGCAGGAATTTACGGAACTCCTACGTTTTACATTAACGGAAAGGTTCTTGTTGCTCCAAAAAGTCTGGAAGAATTCTCGCAAATAATTGATGCTGAATTAGCTAAATAATTTTGAACTACTTGATTATAGGATCAATAAAGAAACAAGGTAAGCTAAAGGAAACATTACTAATTGATGTGTTAAATAAATTGCAAGAGAATTTTTTCCTAAATATTCAACAAAATTAATTCCGTTTAATTTTGGTTTCTGGATTTTAAATCTAGCTGTTCCGTTTTCGTAAAAGTAATTCCCTGCAAAAATTCCAAGAAGAATAATCCCGAACCATGGAATTATTGGGTAAAAATCAATTGTTTGTACAGGTTTTGCTAACCCTAGCCATAAAAGCGGGAAAATTTCAAGTGAGGAAAAACGGAAAAAAAGCGGAGCCAAAATAAAAGCAGTTCCAAGAATCAAACTAGCGTATTTTTGTTTAATCACAGGAATTGATATCAGCATTGAAATTCCTATTAGGTGTAAAATTCCAAAGTAAATGTAGCTTTGCGGAAAAAGTATAAATGTCACAAAGCTTATTCCAAGAGCTGCTGTAAGTATTTTTCCTGCGTTTAGATAAATGGGTCTAGTGTATCCTTTATGTTTGTTAAATAAAAGAGTTAAGCTTAATCCCACAAGAAAAAGAAACAGAGAAGCGGTTGCTGTTTGGAATGCTCCAAGAAAACCAGTATAAAGACTAACTTTTATTATTTCAAAATAGGTTAGATTCCAGAAAAAGTGAAATACAATCATCATTATGATTGCAATCCCTCTGAAAAAATCGATTTCCCATAGTCTGGGCATATTAATTACCAAAAATCAGTTTTTTTATTTTTGAGAAAAACCCCTGTGATTTTTTTATTTCTGAAATTTTCTGTTCATGCTCATCCAGATCCTGTTCTATATATTCTGTTTCAGCATGCATATTATTGATTATTTTTTTGTGAAGATCACTTACCTGTTCTTTTGAATCCATAAGTAGAATTACAGCAGGGTATTATTTATTTTTTTGGTTCAGCTGCAACCAGAGGTCTGGCCACAGTCATCACAAACAGTACAGGCTCCATTTCGCCTTACTCTCATAGAACCACAACCGCCGCATTGATCTCCAGTATACCCTTTTTCTTTAGCAACAAGAATTTTGGTTTCTTCCTCACTTACCACTTGCTTATCCATTTCTTCTATAGTTTTTGGTTTTGCTTTTTCCTGTTGAGGCGTTGGTGGAACAATTCTTTTTTGTTCCCCTCCAACATCAGCACCATTAATTGGTTTCACATGAACAAAATCAGTCCTGTCCAAGTACTCATATCCTAATACTCTGAAAATATAATCAATTATTGATGTTGCTGATTTGATTGATTCATGACCGGTTACTATTCCTGAAGGTTCAAACCTTGTGAATGTAAATGAGTCAACAAATTCTTCTAAAGGCACACCATATTGAAGAGCTTTGGAAATAGCAACCGCAAAGCAGTTCAACAATGCTCTGTATGACGCTCCTTCTTTGTACATGTCAATAAAAATTTCTCCAAGCGAACCATCAGGATATTCTCCGGTTTTTATGAAAACCTTGTGGCCGCCAATAGTTGCTTCCTGAACAAAACCGCTTCTTTTTGTGGGGAGTTTTTGTTTCTCGAGTTTTATTGCAATCTTCTGTTGTACTTGTGCAGGCCCTATAGTTTCATCAAGTTCTTCTTCAACACCAAGCCATGCTATCTCATCCTCATCTGTAATAGTGCTTAATGGCTGTGATAACTTTGAACCATCTCTGTAAAGTGCGTTAGCTTTAAGCATCAATTGCCAGGACTGTAAGTATGCATTCTTAATCTCTTCAACCGTTGAGTGGTTTGGCATATTAATTGTTTTACTGATGGCTCCTGTTATGAATGGTTGAGCTGCAGCCATCATTTTTATGTGTCCTGCGTGGAGGATAAATCTCTGTCCTTTCTTTCCGCATTTTGAAGCACAATCAAACACTTGATAATTTTCTGTTTTTAGGTGTGGTGCACCTTCTATTGTCATTGTTCCGCAAACATAATCGTTTGCCTGTCCAATTTCTTCTTTTGTATAACCAAGGGCATTAAGCATATTAAAGTCCGAGTTGTTTAATTGCATCTCTGTGAATCCTAGTTTTTTACAGAACTCTTCTCCTAATGACCATTTGTTAAATGCAAATTTAAGATCAAACACGTTAGGAAGCTGATTTTCTATTTCTGCGATTTTATCTTCAGTAAACCCTTTTGCAAGTAGACTTTCTCTATTAATTGCAGGAGCTCCTTCTAAACTTCCTGTTCCTTTCATATATTTTATAATCTCTTCAATTTCATCATCAGTATGGCCAAGCTTTGTTAGTGCTCTTGGAACACTCTGGTTAACTATTTTAAAATAGCCTCCGCCTGCAAGTTTCTTGAACTTAACCATTGCAAAATCAGGTTCAATTCCGGTTGTGTCACAATCCATTACCAAACCTATTGTTCCGGTTGGAGCGATTACTGTAACCTGTGCATTTCTGTAACCGTGTTTTTCTCCAAGTGTTAAAGCTCTGTCCCATGCATCCTTTGATGCAGCAACCAATTGCTCAGGACATTTTTCTGGATTAATTCCCATTGGTTTAATTGTTAATCCTTCATAAGAACTATCTTCATTGTAAGCAGCTCTTCTGTGATTTCTTATAACCCGAAGCATATCCTCGCGGTTTGCATCAAACCTTTTGAATGGGCCTAAAGCTTCTGCCATTTCAGCGGAAGCGGCATAGCTTTCTCCGCACATTATTGCGGTTATTGCACCTGCAATTGCTCTTCCTTCATCAGAATCATAAGGAATGCCAGAAACCATTAACAAAGCTCCAAGATTAGCATAACCCAAACCTAAAGTTCTGTAATCAAAGCTTTTTTGTGCAATTTCCTTTGCAGGAAACTGTGCCATCAAAACACTTATTTCAAGCACTATTGTCCAGAGTCTTGTGGAGTTTCTGAATTTTTCAATATCAAAAGAACCATCTTTATTCAAAAAGTGAATCAGGTTAATACTTGCTAAATTGCATGCAGTATCATCCAAAAACATGTACTCGCTGCAGGGATTACTTGCATTAATCCTGCCATCTTTAGGGCAGGTGTGCCATTCATTAATCGTGTCATCATATTGCAATCCAGGGTCTGCAGAATGCCAAGCGGCTCTTGCAATATTATCCCAAAGCTCTCTTGCCTTAAGAGTTTTTCCAATCTTATCATTAGTTCTGAATTTCAAATCCCAATTACTGTCATTGAGAACTGATTCAATAAACTTATTACTGACTCTGATTGAATTGTTTGCGTTCTGTCCTGAAACTGTTAAGTAAGCTTCTGAATTGTAGTTAGTGTCTAATATTGCAAAGTCAATGCTTTTTTCTCCCTGTTCAGCCAATTGCAAAACTCTGAGAATATAATTTGGTGAAACATTATCTTTCATTGCGTTCCTTATTGCGCTTCTAAGTTCTTTGTTTTTTTTCACATCTGTTGATTTTCCTTCAAAAGCAACTCTCATTATTTCATTCAGGTGGAAATTGCATGCCTTGCTTCCTGCAACCATTGCAGCAACCTTCTGTTCTTCCAACACTTTCCAATTAATGAATTGTTCAATATCCGGGTGGTCAATATCAAGACACACCATTTTTGCTGCACGCCTTGTTGTTCCGCCACTCTTAATTGCTCCGGCAGCTCTATCCAAAACTTTCAGGAATGACATTAATCCTGAACTGTACCCTCCTCCAGAAAGTGGTTCTCCTGAACCTCTTAGTGTTGAGAAGTTTGTTCCTGTTCCGGAACCGTACTTAAATAATCTTGCTTCTCTTGTGATAAGATCAAAAATCCCGCCTTCGTTTACAAGGTCGTCCCTTAAGGATTGTATAAAACATGCATGAGGCTGAGGATGAGAATAAGAATCAGTTGCTTTTTCAAGTTCACTTGTATCTGGATTTACGAAGTAATGTCCCTGTGCCGGTCCGTTGATTCCGTAGTTGTGATGCAAACCTGTGTTGAACCACTGTGGGCTGTTTGGTGCCGCGTATTGATTGATAAGCATGAATTTTAATTCATCCTCAAATGCCTGGGCATCTTCAGAGGAAGCAAAGTAACCGTATTTTTCCCCCCAGAATCTCCAGGTTTCGCATAATCTTGCCACAACCTGTTTTGCGCTTTTTTCAGGCCCTAATACCTGCTTTCCATCCTCATCAACTATTGGTTCATTATTTTTGTCAAACTGAGGAACTCCGGCTTTCCTGAAATATTTTTGGGCTATAATATCAGTTGCTATTTGTGTCCATTTTTTAGGTATTTCAAGATCATTCATTTCGAATACTGTACTTCCGTCCGGGTTCTTTATTACAGAACTCCTTGTGCTGTATTCTACTTGTTCTAACGGGTTTTCATCTTTTTTTGTGAAAACTCTTTCAATAGTAAGTCCTTTGCCTGTTTGATGGGTTTCTTGTTTAGGGGTGTTTTCTTCAATCATGTTTATCGTGAGCCTTGAATAATCTTCCTTCGCAGGAATTATACTTTTGTTTTATTATATAAAAACCTTACTGGTACACCAATTCTTTTCAAAAAACTAACTATTAACCTATGATTTTGTTAACTTTTCATACAATCCTATTCATGCTATTAATTTTTTGTTAGTTTTTCGAACTATTGTTCTTATTTTTGTTTGTTGTTATTGGTTATATTGGTGATTAAAATTATTTCTATTAAATTTTTTGTCACGTTCTTTTTAAAAAACTGTTTTTCCTAATAATTTCCTCTTGGAGGTGTTTAATTGAAAGAATTAACAGATGCAGAATTTGATGATTTCATAAAGAATAATGAATTAGTAATAGTGGATTTTTGGGCTGACTGGTGTGGCCCCTGTAAAATGGCATCTCCTATTTTTGAGGATTTATCAAAAGATTATGAAGGAAAAGTGGTCTTTGCTAAAATGGATATAATGGCTAACCAACAAACGCCCACTAAATACAGCGTTGTTTCTATTCCAAATTTCGTTATTTTCAAGAATGGTGAGCAATTTGGTTCTATTGTCGGAGCAATGCTCAAACCTGATTTTAAACGAAGACTTGACGAAATAATCGAATAATTAAGAAATTATTTCCCCAAAGTCCTTTAGGGCTTGGGTAATTTCTTTTTCATTTTTAGCTTCAATCAACTTAACTCTTATTTGCTTTGTAAACTCAATCCCTTTTGTAAACTGAATTGCTTTTGCTTTCAAATCACTGACTTTAACCATATCAAACTTTTTACACTGCTCAAAATAATCAAAAAAACCTTCAATTTTTTCCTCTGCACTTGGTTCCCATTCATTTCCCTTTTCAAATTCATTGATTTCCTTGAACACAAAAGGATTTGTCATTGCGCTTCTTCCTATCATTCCGAATTCACATTTAGTTTCTTTGAGTAATTGCATTCCTGTTTCTCCTGAGCTAACATCTCCATTAGCAACAACAGGGATTGAGGTTGATTCGGAAATTTTTCCTATCGCTTTCCAATCCGCTTTTCCCATATATTTTTGTGAAGCAGTTCTTCCATGAACCATTATTGCATCACATTCTGTTTTTTCTATTTCTTTTACAATTTTTAATGAATCATTTGAATGCCAGCCCAACCTGATTTTTGCTGTTACTGGTTTTGTTGAAACTGATTTAATTGCTTTTAAAATTGAAACAATTTTTTCAGGATTTTTAAGCAGCGCTGCTCCTGCTCCGATTTTTGTTTCTTTTGGGGCCGGGCATCCGCAGTTAATATTTATTAGTTCAAAATTTTTCTCAACAATTTCAACAGCATCAATAAAGTCTTTCTCATTAATTCCAAACAATTGCACCCCAACTGGTTTTTCCTCCGGAACTGTTTTGATTGTGAAAAATTCATTATTAGTAAAAGGATCTGGATTCCTTGCTATTTGCGTAGCATTGATTTGTTCAGTAATAACCAAACCAGCCCCTTGATTTACACACATCAATCTGAAAGGCAGAGCTGTTACTTTTGCCATTGGTGCAAGAAAAAACCTGCTTTTTACCGGTATTCCGCAGAACTTTAAACCCATTTTAAACCACTATAAAAGAAAAGAACAATATTCTATAGCCTTTTAAATTTAGCCTAAATAATCTTTATAAGCATTGGATTTAGCCATTTTTTACTTTTTGTGAACGGCGTTAGTCAGTCCTACCGAGCCCATCCCTAACGGGCGAGGTGGATACTATACCACCGTGAGCAGACGGTGTTGCGGGGGTGGCGGAGCGGTCTAACGCGGCAGCCTGCTAAGCTGTTGTCCTTCTGGACGCACGGGTTCGAATCCCGTTCCCCGCGCCACTTTTTCTTTTCGTTACACGAAAAGAAAACCTGGACTAAAAGAAAAGTGTGAGATTCTGAAACCAATACTATATTATAAAAGTTTAACAGTGTTATTTTTGATTTTATGAAGAAAATTGTGATATTTGCTGTTTTGATAATTGTTGTGCTGATTTTTTTCAAAATCACTAAATTGTAAAAAGTACTGCCTTTCCTGATCATTGAACAAATAAACTGCTTCTCCGATATCAAATTGTTGCCTTAGTTCTATCTGAACTATGGGTTGGTTGTCAATCAGAATATTGCAGGTAAAAATTCCACGTGCTCCGCCTAAACCCGCTAATCGCCCGATAAAAAGTTCACCTTCAAATAGTTCATCTATTTTTTCAAAAATTAAAGGATCATTACAAACAAACTCATCGCCTAATTTTTGGGTTTCGATTTCAGTATTAGGTTTTTCATTTTCGTTCTGAACTGGTTCATTATCAGGAGAGTTTTCTAAAGGTATTTCCTGCTCATTTTGCTGAATCTCATCAGTTACTTGATTAGTATCAGTTTCCGGAATTTGCGAAACACAACCCAATAATAAAAACAGTAAAGCAAAAAGCAAAACAATTACAAATTTCATATATTGTTTTTTACTTTTATTATATAAAATATTAACTATATTACTGCCTTTAAAAGGTTTTTTGAAATTCTTATTAGTGTGCAAATAGGCGAGTTTTTTTATGGTTTATACTGAAAAAGAAAAAAATGAATTATTTGAAAAAATCTGGACCATAGATCCGGCTGATGATAAGAAAGGCACCTGGTGGTGGTGGTTCTGGCTCTTTTTTATTGAAAATAAAGAAAACCCTGACAAACCGCATCAATTAATGATTCTCTGGTCAACCAAGAACGAGAAACAGGTTACCTGCAATGATCGCGTTTTTGAATTCCCGAATAAAGTAAATATTCAGAAGAATAAATCTGATTTTGATGGTGTTGTTGCTGTGTGGTATTATGATGGAGAAATGCATGATGGTTATTTATTAGAGGAAGCAAAAATTTCCCTTACAAAAAAACCATATTCCTTAACCTCGGATTCAAAAAACAAAACAAGTTTTTATGAAAAAGACGGTAAATTTAAAGTAATAATAAATAAAGGTAAAAAGAAATTTGATTTTGATTTAAGCCTTGAAGAAAACAATGATATTGCAAAGCCAACTCATTCAAACAATAGTTTTTTTGGAGGTTTATTAAGTTTTAGTGCATTGGGAATACCTAAAGCAGATTTTACCGGAACAATTACCGATTCTAAAGAAGAAAAAATAAAAGGCACCGCATATTTTCAGTATGTGATTGTTAATGCCCCGTCCCCATCGTGGTATTGGGGGATTTTCCATTTCAAGGAGGGGAGTATTCTTTCATATTTTAATCCGCATGTCGGACCTGCACTTCTTAAAGGTACTTTTACAAATAATTTTATTGAGCAGGGAAACTTTTCTATGGGGAATGACATCTATTTTTTTAGTCAACGAACAGGTAAAAAAGAACATTTTAAAATTAAAAGTATTAAAAACAATAAAAATTCTATTGGCCAGCCGGTTTTTTCTGTTAAAGGAGAAAACAAAAATGAAAAAATTTCTTTTGACGTTGACTGCTACTCTGATGCTTATTGGGAGTTTGAAAAAAAATCTTTTGGTTTTTTGAAAAGCAAATTAAGGTACAATGAGTATCCTTCTAAAATAAAGAATTTTGTGCTTCAGGACAAAAAAGGAAATGTATTAACAAGCACAAAAGAAATTGGTGAAGGCGTTGGGAATGCAGAACATAGTTGGGGATTTTTGCTTTAACCTATTTTAATTTATAAGAAAACTTCCTTACTTTCTAATGCCTTATTTTGTTTACTTGGTTGAATGTCGTGACAAAACTTATTATTGCGGTTATTCCTCTGATTTAGAAAAAAGAGTAAAAACCCACAATGAGGGCAAAGGCGCTAAGTACACTAAGAGAAGAAGGCCTGTGAAACTTGTGTATTCTGAGGACTTTGAAACCAAAAGTGAAGCAATGAAACGAGAACTTCAAATCAAGTCATACTCGCGAAAAATGAAGGAAGATCTCGTTTTTTCTAAAATTTAGCCAATGCACAGTTTTATAAAACCTCGGTTAGGGGTATTATGTATAGAAAGCGCGTAAGAATAGCTGGTTCAAATGTTCCAGCGAAGTAGAGAGAAAATCTTTTTCTTCGTTTTTACCTGTTTTCGTAAAAAAAGGGTGATTTTAACACATGAGTTTCGAAGACATAGAGTTTAGTAGTGAAATTAAAGATGCAATAAAAAAAATGAATTATGATAAAGCAACAAATGTACAAGTTGATACAATTCCGCTGATACTAAGTGGTCATAATGTAATTGTGAAAAGCCATACCGGAAGCGGAAAAACAGCTGCTTTTGGAATACCAATTTCAGAACAGATTTTTAATGGCAAAAAAAAATCAGCATTAATACTTTGCCCTACAAGAGAACTTGCTGTTCAGGTTAAGGATGAATTAAGAAAAATAAACAATAAAACAAGACTGAACATTTTTGCTTTTTATGGAGGTCATGGTATTACTTCCGAATTAAGGGATATTGATAAGGGTGTTGATATTTTATGTGCAACTCCAGGAAGATTATTAGATCATTTCAGAAACAAAAATCTTAATCCACAGCAATTTGATAGCGTTATTCTGGATGAAGCTGACAGAATGCTGGACATGGGTTTTATCAATGATATAAAAGAAATACTTAATCAGGTTAAGCCAAACAATACTCATCTTTTCTCAGCAACACTTGATGGAACGGTTTCTCATTTGATTAAAGAGTATATTCCTAAATATGAGGAAATTATTCTTTCTGATGAACTTATCGGGAAAAATATTTTTGAAAGGCACATCAAAGTCCCTAAAGAACACAAAACAGATGCGCTTCTTGAGGTAATAGATGAAGCAGGGGAAGGAAGAATATTAGTTTTTGTTGCAACAAAAAGAAGTGCTGATTTTTTATCAAAAACACTTTACAGAATGAGATACACTGTGGAAAGTATTCATGGGGACAAATCTCAGAGAGCAAGAGAAATTGCTTTGGAAAAATTCAAATCAGGAAGAGCTAAGATTTTGATTGGAACTGATGTTGCAGCAAGAGGATTACAAATAGACAACGTTGAATATGTTGTGAATTATGATCTTGCGCAGGATGAAGACACTCATAAACACAGGATTGGCAGAACTGGAAGAATGGGTGAGACCGGCCATGCAATAACTTTTGTTGGAGAAGATGGAAACATTATCGCTCCGCCAAAAATGTATACTAAGAAAGGAAGAGGAAATTCTGGCGGGTTTCGTTCAAATAACAGAGGCAGAAGTTCAGGTGGAAGATCTGGATATTCAGGCGGTCGTTCTGGAGGAAGATCTGGAGGTCAATCTCGCGGATATTCTGGCGGTAGATCCGGAGGATCAAGAGGTAATTCTGGAGGACGATCAAGTAATAGATCCGGAAACAGAGGGTATAATCGTTCAAGAAATTGATTCCTCAAGTAATCTTTTTATTTTCATTGTAAGATAATATTCTAGGGTTTTGATGGGTATTATTTCCGGATTATTGCAAAAACCAGCAGAAGAAAAGAGTTCTCTTGGAGTTTGTATTCCTGATCATGCAAAACCAAATAAACCGAAAACAAAAATTTCTACTTTTCCAAGTTCTTTTGAAGTTGAAGGGCTTTATGAAATAAGAAAGGAAGTTACAATAACCGGAAAAGTTCTTTCTGGTTCTATTACAAAAAGCTCAAAATTAGTTTACCATGATAATCGCATTCTGATAAAAAAAATAATGCATAACGGAAAAATTGTTGATTCTCTTGAAAAAGGAACCAAAGGAGCAATCACAATTACCCCTGAAACCTATCTAATGGTTAGAAGGGGAAATACTCTGGAGTTTGAGTAGACGATGCCTGGCAAATCCCATAATAAAAGATCAAATCCAGACAAATCTTTTGGTGCGGAACAAATGGAATTTAAATTTTCTGACCAACCGGAATCTCAAAAGAAGAAACTTCTGCGTTTTACTAAAGTAAAAATTCAAGGAATTAGTCAAGAAAAAATTCAGAGAGCATTACAAACCCCAGGAATAACTGAATACCATTTACTGGCCTTTAAAACCAAAGGCCAGGTTGAACAACGTGTAAATTCAGTTATTGCTGAAATAGAATCAATTGAATCAATGCTTCAAACACAAACAATTCACCATTCTGAAATAACAGAACTAAGAAGTGAGTTGAGTGCTTTATCTAGAGAAAAAATGGTTTTAGAAAAACTATTAAAATAATAAATTTCAACTAATTTCAAGAATAAAGGTTTTTATTAGTTCCCTAATAGATTTCAATTGGTAGAACGGATTTTGGTAGTTTGACTGCGAAATAATTTTTTTGCAGGAGTACCGAAGCGGTCAAACGGGACAGACGTGATTGAGAGGCTTTGATTAATGCTTTTCGTTGCGGTCTTAACTCAAAATCTGTTGGCCTAGCGCCTTCGACGGTTCGAATCCGTCCTCCTGCACCAACACTTTTTTTCTCTTGGAAGAGAAAAAACCTGTACTAAAAAAGAGAACTAAAAACTGTGCCAAAAAGAAAGAAATCAAAAAAAAGAGAATTAATTTCAACAAATAAATTCACAAGTTGGAGGAGTCCTTGATACAAATTTTCCGTTTTCACATTCAAAAACATCCTGTGCACAATATACAGGATCATCCAGTACTAAAGCTTCAATTTTTCTAATTATTTCAAAAGTATCTCCCATCATTTCTTGATTACATTGTGCACCAATTTCAGCAATATAATTGCTTTTATCATCTAGATTAATTTTCAGTGTTCTTGTTGGGGCATCAGCTATGCAAGGCCTTGTTTCATCTTCAGTTAAATCAAAAAAGTTTGTTGTTAAAATAAAACTTTTAAGTTCATCCAGTTGTTCAGGAGTTAATTGTTTCTCCTCAAAAGAAACTTCTCCGCCCTCACCATAACCTTTTGTGGTTTCAATAGTAACTCTTCCATCATCATAAACTGAAGTTTCTATTACTAAATAATATTCTTCAGGAACAAATCCAGGAACATCTCTTTTGATTATAATTGGCGTTGGTACTGGTTTAGCATCTGGGTTTACCAATTCAAAGACATAATTCTCAGTTCCTTTTACTAAAGTTCCTTTGAACTCATTTTTTTCAAAAGCACAGTCCATTCCATTAGCAGTAATAGAAATTGATTCATCATCTAAATCAAAGATTTCTCCAAAGCATGAATTACAACAGGCTTTTTCCGGAATGCATGCCATTTCAGTACAACCAACTGCTTTGGTTTTTCCGCTTAAAATTATTGTTTTGCCCAAATATTTTTCTGGGTTAGAAACCAATTCACTAACAGAAACTGTTCCATTGTTTTCTTTTTTTGTTACACTTATTTTAGCAAAGCCTTCATCAATATCAATCGAAACAAGTTTGAAATTAAAACCATACAATGTTTCGTTTGGGTTTGTGGTTTCTCCTAAAAGTATTTCATCCGGATCAGTGTTAGAAGAAATTGGCGATCTTATTTCTAATTTAACTCCTTGTTCACCTTCCCAAACACATTGAACTCCTTCAGGGCATCGTGAATCTGTAAAAGTTACTTTTGTTATTGTAAACATTGCATCAGTAGATTTGTATTGAGTGTTTTCTTTAATTGTAAAGATTTCTCCAATTTCAAACACTTCTTCATTATTGTTTGAAACTTTTGGTTCAACTAAAATAAGAACATATTCTCCGTTTTGTTTTGTAATTGTTCCCTCATAAGTTCCAGAATTGTCAAAAGAACAATCTTTTCCTGTAACTTTTATTGTTTTTGTTGGGTCATCTAAATCAGATAGTTCTGCAAAGCAGCTGTTACAACAGGCTTTTTCCGGAATGCAGGCCATTTTTGTGCAACCCTGTAAACCTAAAGAGCCCTCAACCAGAACGGTTTTTCCTTCTAAAGTTTCAATGTTTTCTAAGATATCAGAAACACTAAAAGCAATACTAGGAAAATCATCTCTTGTTACTGTACACCCTAACAAGAAAATGGTTAATGAAATTAATGCAATTAAAACTAATTTTTTCATACATTACTTAGGATTTCTTCTTTATAAATCCTTTTTGGATTACTTAGGCTTTTTGCTCAGTTCCTCTAATTGAGAATTTTGTTATAATAAGGCTTGAAATAAAAGTAAATATTGCGCCTATCCCAATTATTCCCCAGTCTAACATAGTTAATGGTACAACACCAAACCATTCATTAATAGGGAAAGCTGCTCCAAAAGGATTGTAAAGGATAATTAACTGCAGCAAGACTGAAACCGCCAGTGCAATAACAAGCCATTTGTTGGAAAAGAACCCAAGTGCTTCTTCTTCACGAATAACAACTATTCTTACAAATTCATAAATTATTAAAGAAGTAAATGCCATTGTTTGTGCTAAAATTAACCCTTGAGGTAAGTAATAAAAGAAAATAGCAGAAATCACAATTGTTAGTATTGCTCCTATTGTAAGTATGTTAATTCCAATAGGTTTTGTGATTACTCCTTCGCTTGAATTTCTTGGTTTTTGTTTCATTATGTTTGGCTTTGGCGGATCAACTCCAAGGGCAAGTGCCGGCAAACCATCAGTAAGCAGATTCAGCCAGAGCAAATGAGTAATAGTTAATGCAACCAATCCTGTTTCAGGAGCAATAATTATTCCTGCTATTGAAACAATCACCACAACCAAAACCTCTGCAAGGTTGCTTGTTAACAAATACCTTACAAACTTTTGAATATTATCAAACACCGTTCTTCCTTGCCTTATAGCTTCTATTATTGTCGCAAAATTATCATCCAAAAGAATAATATCACTTGCTTCTTTAGCAACATCTGATCCTCTTATGCCCATTGCAATACCAACATCAGATTGTTTTAATGCCGGTGCATCATTAACCCCATCTCCGGTCATTGCGACATCAAGCCCCTTTTCTTTCAGTGCCTGCATTATTGCAAGTTTTTGTTG
>CEPX01056105.1_pt1 | contig 13436 bp, 3 predicted proteins | sample 361361 | NCBI WGS metagenome assembly CEPX01 (sample SAMEA2619974, study PRJEB7988) | marine metagenome | biome: marine biome (ENVO:00000447); feature: mesopelagic zone (ENVO:00000213) & marine oxygen minimum zone (ENVO:01000065); material: "saline water (ENVO:00002010), including plankton... | reverse complement strand
GTTATAGACGCTCTTGCTAATTTGGCGGAACCTTCACAAGCACAAGATCGAATGGATGAGCGTGTATGGCAGGCGGAAGAAAATATAAAGGAACGTGAATTTCAGAAAAAAATGATGGAGGGTGAAGTATCCCTTAAACTTTTAGCTGATGATTACCGACTTCAAAGAGAAAGACTTTCCACTTTAGAAGATGCATTGTCAGCAGAGGGATTTCAGTTACCTGAAACTGATCAAACACTTGGTTTTGGAGATGTAAAAGATCATACTAAGGAAGGATATGAAACAGCACTTAAAAATACTCTAACTAAGATAGCTAACGTTAATAAAGAAATGTCATTAATACAGGCAGGAAGAGATTTTATTAAAGTTCAAGAAGATTTATATGGTAGTTTAATTGCTGCTGGAAAGGATGAAGCCTGGAAAGATTTTATGCTGGAGGGGAATATTTCATATGATCCAAAAAAAGACAAAGGTAAGCAGTTTACAGGCACTGACGAAATGGCTAAATGGTTAAACAAGCTTGATGACGCTCAGTTAGAACAATTAAAAAATGAGAATTTTAGGCAGGCAGTCCTTCGTGGTAGAAAGAATGTACAGGAAGCACAAGAAGCTGCAGCTGCTAGGCAGCAATACGACGCAAATAAACTTGCAATAAGTTTTACTAATTTGGAAATTAAAAAAGCTCAAGCTGAGATCAGAGAAGATAAATATGATGCAGGCATGAAAAGGTTTGATAATGCAGAACAGGATATCAATGATAGAATATTTGGATTAGGCAAGAGTGTATTGTCCGATCTTAATCTTGAGGGTTATGGAGTTAACTATCTTACTATGCTTGAAGAACCAGATAAATATGAAGATATTATGGAACAGTTTATTGAAAATAATCCAGAAATAGCACAAGAGGTAAGATCTATTATTGATAACTTTTCTCTTTCAGTACAGGTAGGAGCTGATTGGTCTGAGCCAGTATTGAGAGCACAGACAAGTGCATATTCGGATTTTCTTGAGGCAAGGTCGATAGAGGAAACATTAGGAAACGGTGATTCTAGTAAAGGAATTGCAGCAATAAAGAAATTACCTTTTGGTGATCCAACAAGATCAAGATATACATATCTTGAAAAGCGAATTGAAGGATTTAAAAAAGCTGGGTTATATGGGAGTGGCAGGAATGTTGAAGAGATGGAAGCAAATCTGGTTAATGCATTTCAGCTTATAAAGGCAAAAGATCAATTGATTTCTGATAAAGCGTCTGCAGATATTGAATATTTAGGAAATATAGCCAATAAGGGATATCCGATAGAGCTTGAGGATTTTTCTCCAAAATCTTATAAAGATATGTCTGATGCTGACAGGCAAGATTTGTTGGTGTCTATAGAATTACTTAGGTCCATGAAAGATCCAGTCGGAACAGATCCTGTGGATGCGAAATTGCTTATTAGGAGACTCACAGAAAAAATTGTTATTCTAGAGTCTTTAGGACTTACTAATTTAGACGAATATCGAAATCTTGTAGAGAAGTTACAAAGTACTGAATTTGATTTTAATAAAGAAGTCAATCGGAGGGCAATAGAAGAAGTGAATGCAGAAATTGATGCAAAGCTTACTAAAGTTGCTGAAACTACTGGTATTAAGAAAGAAGTTTTAGAGAAAGCATCTAAAAGTAGTGAACGAGCACTTACTCCATGGGGTACAAACCGACGATATAGATCTAGTTCAGGTAAATTCTTTTAATGCCCAATTTATTTGATAGACAGAAGTTCAAGTCTGGATTGATGTCTCAAGGCATTAAGTGGACGGATGATGAGATAGACGCTTATCTTGAAAGAGCGTCTGCATCAGTTAAACCAAAATCATATTTACCTTATAGACAATATGAGGCATTAGCATCACAGGAAGAGAAAGGAGTTTCCTTAGCTGATCCTTATAGACCATATCCAGAGATAGATGAGAATGCAGCGTTGGATTTTCTTGGCAATATGTTATGGGAAGCTGTCGACGTAGGTACATTTGGTGCAGTTGGTGCTTTGGATTATAAAGATTATGTAGAAAATATACTTACTACTGGAGGTCCAGGTACATTTGCTGGCAGGGCAGGAGCAGGTATTGGTGGTTTAGCTGGATTCATGGTTCCATTCGGCATAACAAAAGGAATAGCTGGAGCTGCAGTTAAGGGTGTTAGTAAATATGGAACTAAGGCGGCAGGAAAGAAGATTACCCAGCAAGCTTCTGAAATAATATCAAATAGTTCCAAATATAATAAGTTTGGTGAACTAGAAAAAGCTAAAGTATTTGAGCCATTCACAAAAACATTATCCAAGTATGGACATCAACTTGAAAATAAAGCCATACGTGAGAAATTTATAGAAAAGACTAGTGATAATGTAAGGCATGTTCTTGTTGAACAGCTGAAAAAGAATAATATAAAGCTTGCTCCAAATACAATTAATAAGCTGGAGGGTATGATTAAAGGAAATATGGGATTACTAAAAGATTCCCCTATGCCTATATGGAATCTCCAGCAAAGGATTGCTATTGCACTTGGTGGCGGTCGCAGTGCGGGTAAGATGGCAACTTTAGCTTCTCATGTTGTAGAAGAGGCAGTAATATTCTCTGCAGTAGAAACTCCTATGGAAATTATGAACTCTATAGATGAGCATAGGGATGCTAATATTCCTGGTACCATAGGTCATGCAATGGCACTAGGGTCCGCATTAGGATTCATTAGGTTTATTCCAGGTGGTAAGGATATGCCTATAATGCGGTCTGCATGGAAACGCATAAGCCAGATGATGAATGAAAGGCGTAGTTATACGTCATTTGATTTCTCTAATCCAAAAGCGAGAGAGCAGTTAGGAAAGACGTTAAGAGCCACTTGGAATCAAGGTGGAAAAGATTTATTTAGGAAGTCATTAAAAAAGAATGATTGGAAAAAGCTTGGTACAGATTCCATAACTAGTCCAAAGCAGATTACAGAATTGGTTTCGACTGAAGAGGGGGCACGTACGTTATCTAAGGTAATGGGACAGGTAGAGCAAAACTTTCTTAAAAAGTGGTGGCCAGGATTTATGAAAGAGGCAGCTACTGATTTAGTTGGTTCAAGTTGGAGGATGGCAGCTGGGGCAACAGCATTTAACTATGAAATTATCTTTGATGAGAACATACCATTGGAGGATAAGGTGTTTAACGTCCTTGTTGGTGCCTATATGACTAAAAGAGGGCGTGTTCTAGAGTATACCAACTCGGCAGGTGAAAGGACTGTGTGGGAGCCTTCTAAGCGTCCTTGGGTATATAGTGAGGAATTTGGGCAGGTGGATAAGTTTCTTAATGTACTTGGTATGCCAGCTGAAGATGTGTTATTGAATTCTTTTATTAAGGAAGTTGAGCTCACACAAAAATATTTTAAGCCTGAGGATACCGATGACGTAAAGGAGATTATGGGTGTTCTTCAGAAAGCAGGAGTCATAGTAGATTCAGAAGAAGGTAAAGCAAGACCTTCAAAACCTGCTGATAAAAATATGCATCCAGTATATAGTCATTTAAAAGCTTTGTCTACATATTATTTTCATGCTAATACAAACAAGAGAATTCTTGATGTTGATGAAATGACTGAAAAGCAGGTTACTACAATAGAGAATAGATTAAAAACTATAGATCTTTCAAGTACACGTAAGGAAGGCGGCATATTCAATATTACCGATATGGATGACGTTATGCTTTCTGCTACTGATAAGAGAACAGTTCAATTGATTGATTTGTATAAGGATGTTGTCGTCCGTTTATATGATCATCTTGGAATTGGAGATGAAGGCAGACTGGATCCTGATAACATTATTGCTAGACTGTTAAGGCCAAGCGACATAAATAAGGGTAGTGAAGAATTCCAGCAAGGCATTCTAAGATTAGCTGCTGCCAGAGATACTTTAGCTAGATATGGTCATATAAGGGTTAGTAAAGACACTGCTAATCCAATGAAGATGAATGTTGAAGAAGGAAGTCAAGCTAAATTCTTAGAAATCTTACAAAAATTTGACAGTGAACTTCATGATCTTGTATTTGATAAGGAATCAGTATGGGATGATTTTGCTCCTCTTATTGGAGATCAACATATAAATAAAGTTTTGGAGCATAATTCATTCTTTAAAGGTGTTAGAAATTCATTTGATAAGTTGAATGATTTGGAGAATAAGAATAGTACTTGGAAATTGGATAAGGTTACTGATAAGGATGATTCGGTTAGAGTGTTGGAATTGATAAATAAGGTATTTACTACAGAATATAATTTAAAGGATAGTATTACTGTAAAAGACATTACTACAAAAGATGCTCAAAGTCTTCAAGAGTTTGTTGATAATCTTTTAACTGGACTTTTATATTCATCAGAGTTTAAAAATCCAGTGGGATTTGCTACTACGAAAGTGAAGGGTGATATTGCTAATTCTGATGCAAGAGAGCTAAGAAATATATTTATTAATAATGGTTTGGGTGGGTTTGCATTTACTGGTCATGATGGACAAGTATTCATGCAGGAATTTGTCAGGCATTCACTTGACAGAAGACTTAGGTCGGCTACAAGAAAGGATGGAACTCCGTTTACAGGGGCGGACAGATCAAAGATAGATGATTTAATGAGAGTTGGCATAATAAGTCCTCAGCTTGAGATGATAAATATTGAACGTCAGATAGATGTGCTTACCCTTATGTCCGAAACTCCAGAGTTGCTTAGAGCCATGGATGAGGGAAAAGGTCCTTTTCCATTAAACGACAAATTCATTGAAGCTAATTTTAAAAAGGTTGATCAGGATACGGTTCAAGACGTTAAAGAAGTATATGCTAATATAAACGAGATATCACGATTACTTGGCGTTACACCTACTCAGGTATTTAGAAATCATTTTTCTAAATATAAAGAGCATATAGAGCCATTTGTTATTGATGGTAAGGGTAATGGAGTTATAGGTTTAAGTAGTATAGTTGCAGAGACGGATCTTGCGACAATGATGGAGCTTGCAATCAGGCTTGATCATATAGATAGGCTTTCCGTTCATAAGACACATCAGGATTTGATGGAAACCGTTAATGAGATGACACATGGTGGTCAGACAAAAGAGATATCTGATTTTCTTAAATTCATTCAGGATAAATTTTGGGATAGAAAATCTGATACGGCAGAATTGGTGGCAATAATGTCAAGGTACAATGGTAAAGATGAAGATGGTAACCTTATTCCTATATATGATAAGGAGAACAGGGCATTTAATTTTAGTTATGATGGTGCTATGGCACAAACTCAAAAGATAATGCGTGAATCTGAAATGATTATTCCAACTGCCTTAAGAAGTAAGTTCATTGATCAGAGAATGCGTGAACTTGTGGAAGAAAAGCTTTTTGAGTCTGACAGTCATCTTAATGTTACTCCTCAGTCATTTATTGAGAAGTATGGTATACTTTACGGAAAGGACAAGGATAATATAGTTCGTTTGATTTCTGATGCCAAGAATCCAGCTGATATGTTGTCTAAAATGGTTACACTCAGACGTAAGGAAGATCCTAATACAAATGTGCCTTATGAACAGTTTACCGCTAATGAAAAGATTGAATTTATGGATGATGTTTTTATGTTGTATGGTACTTCTTTAGAACAGAGAAAAATACATAGATATTCAGTAGGTCAGCGAGCTGGTGTGTGGATGGATAAGGACAATACTGTATATGACAATCCATTGTTTAGATATCTTGATGGTTTGATTGGAATTTCAAATTATTCAATAGTGGATAGAAAAGTAGAAACAGATGTTGGGAAACAAGATAGTAGGCTTAATAAAGATGCATTTAGGATAATGATTAATAGACTTTATGTTGGTGGACAGGCATTGGATGCAAAATTAGGTTTAGATGTAACAGGCACTACATTTGAAACTGATAAGATAGAAGGCCAGGTTTTTGTAAATGTAGGAGATTTTAGTTGGGGATTATCCATTCCAGAAAGCAAGCTTAATGATGTAATCATTAGGTTTAATGATTTTATTAAGACAAAAAAAGAACAGTATCCTAGACAGTATGGAAAAGTCTTTAAACGGTTAAGCGATATTTTAAATATTAAAAGTGAGAAGTTTGTTACAAAAGATTCTGAAGGTAATGATATTGAAGTATTGACATTTGCAAAGTCGGATGCTAAAACTGATGGTGAAGCAATAGAAACTATGATTAATTCTATGTGGATGGACGAAATGGCTGGTAAGATATGGTGGGATCATTTGAATGATACTGTTGGTGGCAAGAATCCAGGAGCAGTAGGGAAGTTTACAAAAAGATTTAGGTTAATGGCTAATGTAAGTGGTAAGGAATTATCTGATGAATATGTAGATAAGGTCTGGACTGCACATGATCAAGCACGTATTCTAGATAATAGAGTTCTTGGTGCTCTTGAAGTTTTAAGAAATAATAAAGGCTTGAATGTAGTTATTCCAATGGATGAGATGGATACAGCGGATATGTTTTCTACTCTCAAGCATCTTAAGGATCAGCTTAATGAAGAGTTGGGAAACAATGCTGCATTGTTAGATAAACAGGATGAAGTAACTCAAAATAATCTATTTAAACCAAAGTCATCTGCAACTAGTATATCACCAACCAGAGAGGATGCTTCATCTGTTGATTCAGTAATGTTGATGCCACCAAACTATTTTAAGGCTCTTCAGGTATTGGCTGCCGCAACAAATAGAGGATCAATAGGAGGCATTAAACCTATTATAAGCAAGGTTGGAGAAGGTGTATTGCTTGGAAAGACGGCTATACTTTCTACTGATAAGTTTGATGGTTTCTTTAATGCTAATGAAAAAGTTCATGCTATTATGATGGATTCAGCAAATAAGATTGCTGGAGCTGGAGTTAAAAAGTTGGATATTTCTGGTATTAGTATCGATCAGTTAAGGACAGGAGGTATTGCCCAGGATGATTATATCAATCACATAGATTGGAAATCCATTAATATTGCAAGTATCGTTGCTGCCGATCATGATGCAACTATATCTTATCAAGCTGCAAATGAATTGAATTTAAACTTATCCAATTCAATGTTTAAATGGATGATAGAACCTAGTTTAAAAAAGTTTGAAAAATTATCTTCCGAACTTGTGGACGAGCATAATACTGTAGTCGGGACTGCATATGCTAAAGCTTTGGACGATCCTGGTACAAGCAGTGCAGAAAGTATGTCATCATATAGTTATTGGATTAGAGCTAATGGTCCAGTACAATTTAGTGGGGTGCGTCAAACTTTTAAGAATCAAGTTAAGAAAAAGACAATAGATAATGGATTGTTAACTCTTCATAATAAGAATGGATCTCAATCTGTTATGACTCCATTCATTGGTGGTCTTGGCAGTACAATGAGGAATACCACTTTCTATATAGATCCTAATGGAGACAGACTTGTTTATACACATGGTCAGGCAAGTATAGCTGGAGTAAATAGAAATAAATCCGTACCTCTTGAGAGATTAAATATTATCGTATATAATAGGGATTCTACAGATAATATTATCACTTATGATCAGTTAAAAAATAATGCACAGTTTAAGATAGCGGTAAATGGGGTAATTGGGAGAACTACATTGCCCGAGAGTCCAAAGCTTGGGAAGGTGGCTCAGATTCTTAGGGATTATTCAGCATTGGTTGGCAAAGAACATGAGGTTGCTCTAGTGATGCATAGACCTCCAAGGACAAGACCTAATGATATGATTATTGTTGGACTGAAAAGTTTTCTTGAAGATGGACTTGGTAACCAGACAGTTTTAAATCCTTTTGATGCTTATGCAAGAGCTGAGGCAGATTATGATATAGATAAGATCAATTACTGGTGGGATACTCCAAGCGATGTGTTGCATGAGTGGGTAGGCAATGCTGGTAAAGTGGGAATTGTTTCTCCTGAGCCAATTGCTACAAAGACATCCTTGAAAGCTAGGTATGATCATTTAAACGCCAGCTCAATGAGAGAACTGAATAATGATACTGGTAAAGCACAGAAGCTTCGTGGCACTGTTGTAAAGGCACAACGTATAGTCCAATATTTAAAGGAATACTCATCTGAACCAGATCAAAAAGGCTTTGTTCTAAATTTGTTTGGTCCATATAAAGAAAAGATTATAGATCTTTCAGAGAGAATAGTATTCAATACAGAAAAAGTTGATGAAAGTTTAGAATTATTGGCTCAAGATATCCAAAGAATAATTGACTCTGAGACAGGTTATAATACTGATCTATATGATGCACAATGGTTTGATAAGTTTATTTTTGGAGATGCTCGATATTCAGGTATATTAAAGCGTCAGCATCGTGAAGGTAGAAGATGGGTTGATACTTTAGTTTCTGAGGATAGAGAAAAAGTTCTTGCAGTCGAGAGAGATATTGTACTTGAAACTTTACGTCCTTATAGGGGTCTATTACAATTGGGTACAAATTTGTTTGAGAATGGGGAAGCAAGATCTCCAAGATATGATGATCTTATAACTCATACCCGAGATTATGATTCATTCATGAAGAATTTGAATTCAAGAATATATTATAGGTTACGAAGAAGATATGTAGGGAAGGATGATAGTTTAATTGAACTTAATAAAATATTTGGAGTTGATCCGAAAGTTGGGGAATTAACTGCAAGACCATTGAGGGATTTTGGAAAGCATGCATCTACTGAGAGGTCTGATAAGGTCAAGTATGCAAATCGGAAACTTCCTTTTGAAAGAATGTTAGCTGCTATAGCATTCAAAGATAGACTAGCTGTTGATTCTCCTAAACAAATGTTTGGACCAGACTATGCTTTGTATGAGAGTACAATGAGAAATTTGATGAGGGTTGGAGAAGATCCAGATTCTATTCAGGAAGTGTATAAAAAGTCTATAAAAAGTATGCAGACTGATGTAAAAAAGCTTGGTTTTTTAAGATATCTTGGATGGAAAATAAATAAGAGTAGAACTGCTCATCGTAGGGCAATAAGAGAGAACCATACTAATTATGCCCAGTCCATATCTGAGAATCTTCTTGAACAACAAACTCTTTATAAAGAAGTGGAATCACAAATTACTAGTGATCCAAAAGTTATTGATTATGTAAGAAGCGTAGCCGTAAAAAGAATTAGAAGTAGTATACTTGCAAATCCAAGGAGAAATAAATATAAAACTTTTGAAACTGGACCTAATCCAAGACAGCAGGCTGTCACTTGGTTGAATCAAAATACAAAATGGCTGAAAAGTAAGGCAGCTGAACAACCAATAGAATTTAAAAGAATAGATTCTCCAGAATATATGGACTTGATGATATTCAATGAGATTTTTGGAAAGTTCAGAAGTTTGTTTGTCGATCCAGATGTTAAGACTGGGTTGAGAACTGTCGAATTTGAAGAGTCTGTATCACAATTTAAAAGAACTTATAAAAATAGATGGAGAGAGTTATATGATGATAAGAAGCGTAGTACTAAGTGGGCTCCATGGCTAAATGAGAATAGAATAATGAATATGGGCATGGCTGACTTTAATACTGCTTATAATTATTGGGAAGGAGTACAGCCTGGTCTTGGAAGACTATTTTTATGGAAGGCTATGGCTCCAGAGCCAGCAGTAGGAACATATTCATATTTTAATGGTGATATATATGAAGGGTTTAGTAATTCAAGCATGAGTTTTGTCAAATTTGGATTGAGGTATATAGCTAACTCAGAAAATATAAGTCAGTTTGAAAAGACTATGTTCTTTGATATGATTGCAGGTCAGTATACAGATTGGTATCATGCTTTGCATTCAATAAGATTGGGTGGCAAAGAAGGTATAAACCAAAGATCAATGCTTGAAAGTACAAAGCAAGAACTTTATGATTCGTCCAATCCATTGGTTGATTTTTCAACTGATCTGAAGACATCCAGTATGCAAGCTGAATGGAATCCAACTATGCAGTCTGCATTTGGATATGATAACAGTTATTCCTATGGATATTTAAGAGATATATCAGGAGTCCCTATGGAAAAAGCAACTGCGACACATAGTGTATTTCCGAGAGGATATATTCCTATAAATTATAGAGGCGGCAAGCATCCAAGTATAACTGGATGGGCTGACTTTAATAAAGCAAGGAGAGGAGATGCATATTTGATGTTGGGTGAGGCATTGGGTAAAGGTATAATAACACATAGGGAATTTCCTGCAATAAAACATACTTATACCGAGATCGAAGGTAAACCAGAAACAAGTATGGATATGCATTTAAAAATAGATGAGAAGGCAAGATCTCAAGATAATAGCAGTGGACCTGAATGTTAGTAAATGAAAATTAACGAAAAAGTTTATGTACATATATCAAATTTTCAGATTGTTTTTAAAAAAGTGCCCTACCCTACAAATATAATTTTGGAAACTTACAATGGCAAAATGTAAATCAACAGTAGACTTAACTGCTAGAGCTAAAAGATTAAAGGAAGTTTACGACAAGTGGGATAAGAATAAAAATATCCAGATTCTCACTCAACATGATACAAAGTATTTTAAGTCTTTTTATGAAACTACGGTTCACAAGGATTTTGATTATGGATCCATGCCTACTATGGGGGAAATCAGGAAATTGGAAAGAAAGATGAACAAGATGGCAAAAAACATAGCCAAAAAGCCTGGAAAATTGGCTGAATGGATACATCTTCCTGAAAATATTCTTTCAAAGAATCCCATAACCAAAAGATATTTTGAAGGTCTTGTAATGGCTGGGAATTTTCATCGTGGACATCTTGAGATGATAACTTCCGATCTTGATGGAATGGTAAGACTTATTAGGCAAACATCAAGAGAGAATGGTGTTATGTCCAATTTAAAGATTAATAGGCCAAGTGCACAGAAACAGATCAGTAAGTTGGAATCTGAGTATACAAGAAAGAGAAAGGAAGATCCTGATGCTGCTGAATTATTTTATATAAATAATCTTGAGAATCTGGATAAAACAAATGAGCTTAAGGTTGTTCAAGCCGTATATGATTTAATCACAAATCCAGAAAAGATATATACGGATAAAGGGAGAGCGGATGCACAAAGAAAGTATGGTACAGCTATTGTAGAAATAGCATCCATGTGGACAGGAACTGGTGATAAGGGTCAATACAACCTTAAGAACAATAAAACAGGTGGCATGCGTGACAAGCTTTATGAAATTCTTGAAGAAGGTTTGAGTGATTATGTGAGTGTTCTAAAAAGACAGGGTATTGATACTGGTACTATGGAGCAAACTCAGAAAAGAATAGATTCCATAATAGAACAATTCAGGAAACAAAAGAATTACTATCCAACACAGATACTTGATTTGTTTCCAACTTTGGCAAAAATATCTGAGAGTATACATAAAAGTGAAGACTCAAATGCTCTTGGAAAAGAACTTCCGCACATAAATGAGATGCTTGGAGATATAATACAAGGTTTAAAGCTTACTCCTAATGCATATCTTGCACGTGGTGATGTGAAAAGAAGATCCAAAGACGTAATTAGTGTTATTGATACATATGCTAAGAATGTAGTCAGATTTAATTTTACGGCAAGAACCACTAAGCTTTTAACCAATGCTATGAGGGATCTTTGGAAACTGAAAGGAACGGATTTAGGGGATGCCGCTGAATTTCTTTCGAGATATATCAGAGAAACGCATTCGACTGCAATAGGAGAAAGATATAAGGATTCAAAGTATTCTCATATAGCAAAAATCATTACCAGTTGGCAATTTATGAACAAAATAGGTTTGAATCCTGGTACTGTTGTTCAAAATGCCACACAGAGTCTTCAGAATTTCGTTTATTTCGGTGGTAAAAATTGGTATGATTCAATGCAATTCATCAAATCACACAAGCTTGAAAAAATAGTAGGTGATGAAATGAAAAAGCATGGTGTCTTTTTTGTAAACTTGGAAGAACTTGCACAAACGGGCAATATGCTTGAAAAGACACAGTTAATTGATGGTGAAATAGTATCTAAAGAGCCAGGTGCCATTGAGCATCTCGAAAATGCAATAGTAAAGATAGCCAAAATTACGGGAAAACCTATGCAATGGGTGGAAAACAAAGTAAACCGTTCCACTACTTTTAAACTTGCATTTTCTAAAATGTATCAGGATTTGTTAAAAAATGAAGATCTGGTTAAAAAGTATATGGATAGACCATCCGACAAAAATATTGGTGAAAGAATAGAACAAGAAATTATCAAAAGATCTTCAAGATATGCCGCTAATATGGTTAAAGAATTGCATTATGAATATTCTCCTTGGGGAAAACCAAAATTAATACAAACTACCACAGGAGCTATAGCGGGACAATTTTCTACATATTGGATAAACTTTTTTGAATATCAAAGAAAAATATTGGCTGAGGCAGGAGATTCAGCTTTGGCAGGGGATTGGAATAGTCCAGAAGTACATAGAGCAGCCAGACTCGGTACATTGTATATGTTTACTGAAGCTTTACTTACTCCTCTTACTAATGCCAAATGGGGCAATATAATAGAAAATGACACTAAGGAAAAAATAAAACAGCTTTATGTATGGATGACTGGTGATGAAAAACAAAGAGAAAAAGTATTCTTTGGTAGAGGTCCCGTATTGGGAACGTTTGCAGGTCCGTTTATGAATGATATGATAACACTTGGAAGTTTGACTGGCTTAGTTAAATTAGATGAAAAAAATTGGTTGACGTATTTAGCTGGATACAGAAGAAAAGCGGAAGAATCTAAAGATCAAAAAATGCAAGATGCAGTAGCATTGCTTAATCTTCAGTTATCAAAAATGTTATTTAGATCCATACCTAAATGGAGAGATGGTACTGGATTTTTAACTATTCTGAATCAAGATTATTTATATCTATATAATAATGCAGAAATAGGAAAACAAAGAGAAAATTTACTAACTTATCCTCAAAAGTATGGTCCAAAAATGCTTAAACCTTATTTTACTCCAAGAAAAGAAAAGAAAAGACAAGCAGAAAGAATGAAGAATATGTGGAAAGCTCCTTCAAAAAAACAGAAATCTACAGATGTAAATGATTTATTGCAAAGTCTAGCCCTCTTGCAGGAAGGAGGTTAATCCTTCCCACAAGCCTAGGAGTGGGGCTAGTTTCCATTTAGTTTTTCTTTTTTCCTAGCTATTGAAATTAGAAAATAATTTATAAACTCAGCTATATCCGTTACCATTTTTTCTATATATACAAAATTTGGATTATTAATATCCATATTATCTATAATAGATATAGTTTCTGAAGTTAACTTAAATTTTCTAGATACTTCCTTTGAAGTTTTAATAGCACTTATTATATTCATTTTTATTCCTCTTCCATTGCAAACCATTGCTCTTTCAACCAATCATTGAATCTTAGTATGATCAACGTTTCGCCTCTGTCTTGTTTGCATACTACTGCATCCACA
>CEPX01086807.1_pt1 | contig 13448 bp, 17 predicted proteins | sample 361361 | NCBI WGS metagenome assembly CEPX01 (sample SAMEA2619974, study PRJEB7988) | marine metagenome | biome: marine biome (ENVO:00000447); feature: mesopelagic zone (ENVO:00000213) & marine oxygen minimum zone (ENVO:01000065); material: "saline water (ENVO:00002010), including plankton... | reverse complement strand
TATTCTCATGAAAGTGTTGTCTTCAGACGATATTATTGATCTTGTTAAAAATATGCAGAAGAGAAATGAAAATATTGATGTGTTTGCAGGGAAAGAGTCAGATAAAAAGATAATAGTTAAAAAGGGTTTAAAGATAAGGCATAAACCCTCTGGCTTGATATACACTGTTTTAAAGGTGGTTATTCCAGATGACAGTTCGGGTCCTAAAATTTTATGCAGAAGACCAGGGAAAGAACTACTTATTCCAAACAGTGAATTTAAAAATTATGAGAGGCAGTGATGTCAGAAGATAAAAACAAGAATTTATTCACTAATAAAGACTTGAGAGAAAATATTAGAAAAAGCCTAAAGCTAGATGACAGAAGACTTGATGAGTCATATGTCGCTCAGGTAAAACAATTTAACTTACCCACAGAGCTATTAAGTAAAGCAAGTAAAAAGAGTCACATAGAGCTATATGACGAGTATGTAAAAAACTTCAATAGAATAAGTGCTGAGCTCGATGCAGCAGATAGAGTTAATGCAAAGTCTAATCACTCTGCATACAGAGATCTTAAAGTTGATGAAACGTATAACATGAACTCATCCTATTTGCATGAATTATATTTTTCCAATATAAGTGATCTTCATAGTGAGATATCAATGGATTCTCTTCCATATATGCGACTTGCTAGAGACTTTGGTTCGTTTGATGACTGGCAGAAAGATTTTGTTGCATGCTGCATGGTATCTAGATGCGGATGGGCAATAACTTATTTTAACACGTTTATGCAGAGATACATGAATTGTGCAATTGATCTTCACAGCCTCAATGTTCCCATGGGATCCTATCCCGTTATAGTTATGGATATGTGGCAACACGCATACTATAGAGATTATCTCAGTGATGTAAAGACATACATATATGGGATGATGAAACAGTTGAATTGGAACGTTATTGAGAAAAGATTTGAAAGGGCAGACGCTATACAAAAGTCTCTGAGGGTATGAATATGAAAAGACCACTTAACATCTTGATTAGATCATTAATACTTGAGCAAGTTGATGAACTATTTGTCGATCCAGCAGCAGAAGAGGAAACCACTAGGTTAGAAAACGACTCTGCTGACGATCAGATAGATTCATTCATTTTAAAGTTTGAAAAGGATTCAATAGATTCAGATGACTCAGAGTCACAAAGCCTTAATGAGTCATTACAAAACCTATCACTTAGGGTGTTGTTAGAGCAGGAGGAAGAAGAGGTAGAGGATGAACCAGCTTTTGAGGCGGCTGAGGAAACCGAGCCAGCAGAGGTAGACGTAGAGGCAGAAGAGGAGGTAGGCCCAGACGATCCTGAACCTGCAGATAGCGCTGATACAGATGCTGAACCAGCTGAAGCACTTCCTAAGCCGCCGCTTGATGTCGATGCATTTACAAAGAGGGTTGCCAGACTCGCCATGAATCATCAGACGCTTTTGGATATAAAAACTGTGATAGTCAATAGAGCTGCGAACTTTCTTAAAGAAAATTACGATGATGAGCACGCACAGGAGATGAAGGATATTCTTGATGAACAGTTTGACTTTGATCTTGATGGAGGGAAAGAGATTCCTGAAGCTCCATTTGCTGTAGGAGCGAACCCGCTTGGCGCAGGAGCAATGGGCGGCGGCGGCGGCGTCTAATGCCTAAAAAAACGTATATAGACTTTGAAACAAAAAAGACTATACACTTTAATATAACTAGAGAGACTCATAGTAAGATAAGAATATCATGCTTTAAGAATAGATTGTCAATGCAAGAGGTATATGAGGAACTATCTCAACGAATAGCTGCAGAATCACCGGAGATGATATCCATGCTTGAAGATCTCTCGCAGAGAAAAAGAGACAAGATAGTAAAGAAATTATCAGAAACAGATGCGGAGTCACTATTTAATATTATAGAGAGAGAAAATCCATTGAGTGATGAGTGATATGATTAAGTGGTTTAAAAAATTATTTTTTAGAAAACATTTATATCTTAGTGTTATTGAAGAGCAGCGTGAAAGAATAGACTGCCTTGAAAAGAATATAGTTGAGTGTCAGGAAGCGATAGCTAAAGCAGCTGCACTCACGACTATCATAGCTAATATCCAATGTGATCTTGTAGAAATGATATCAGGTGTAAAAAGTAAATCATCTCCAGATAAGACAAAAGATAAGACAAAGGTTAAAGGCCTTATCATTATCCCACACGACGATGACTTTATAAATTAGTCTCCATATTTATATACGGAGGGTAAGATGAAAAAAAGCTTTTTAGATAGAATAGTTGAGAAAGCTATATCTAGAAAATTTTTAGTGTTTATAACAGCGACTGCATTGATGATGTGGTCAGATCTGACGTCAGATACATGGGGGCTAATAGCTATAGTTTACATTGGCAGTCAAGGAGTTATAGACGCAGCACTAGCATGGAAACACGGATCGAATGGGTAATATCGTTTCACTAATTACTATAAAAGCATGGCTTAAAAAGTGCAAAGCATTATGTAAGAAATACTGGCAAATACTTGTTGGCGCAGCAATTCCTATCTTGCTAATGATAATTTTCAGAAAAGGTGACGATCTTAAAAATGTACTAGAGAGAATACATGAAGACTATGAGAAGGAACTAGATGTGATTAATAGGTCGCATGAAAAAGAAATATCTGATAGAGAAGAAGCAAGAAAGATATATCTAGAGTCAATAAAGAAAATAGAAGAAAATTATTACAATTCCAACAAAGATCTAGATAGTAAGAAGAGAAAAGAGATAGAAAAAGTGATATCAGACAATGTGGACAATCCTGATGAGATAACAAGAAGAATCTCAGAGATTACTGGATTCGATATTCACATATCATAAACATACATTGTCTAAAACTATATGATATTCACGAGGATGAAATGAAAAAAATAGTGAATATTATATTTGGTCACGTTACGTGTTTCTTTTTTGTATTTAATATTTTATTTTTTTCCACAGTTTCATATGCAGAGGAAAAGGTGGCAACTGTTAACGAGGGAGATCCAGCTCCGTTCACAGGTACCTTATTTAATACTGAGGCCGCTGCAAGGCTTCTCATTGACCTGGAGACATCCGACGAGCTTTGTGATATAGAGTGCGAAAAAAAGATACAGATTAGAGAAGCAGAGCTTAAATTTGATTACGATATTCTTAAGGCATCTCACGATGCACTTCAATTAAAGTATGATGAAACCATTATTATAAAAAATGATCAGATATATTTTTTAGAAAAACAGATAAAGCATCCAAGATTTCAAAATGAGTTAATTTTTGCAACTGGTGTGGTAACAGGTGTCGGTTTAGTGATGGCATCTGCATATACATTAAATCAGATATCTAAGTAAAATACTTTGGTAAGCTCAAGATATTTATTTTTGAGGAGCAAGTAATGAGAGTTATTGTTAATAAAGATGCTTTAGAAGATGCTATTAAGAAAATCTTAGAAACAAGAAGTATTCAATCAACTAGAATAGACACAATAGCCGGTGATATTGATGAGGATGAAGAGCCTATCGAGCCAACAGATATGATGTCTGTTCAGCTTGCTGTAGAGATGCCACCTGTGAGTGATCCTGAATTTGTTCCAGCTTCAGCTAGTGAACTTGCTAATTCAGCTTCAGCTATATCAAGGGAGGTTCCTTCTGATCAGATAGACTTCTTTTATAGAAAACTTCACGATCTTTTAGATCAAGCTCTTGATAGACATGATGCATCTGAGTGGGAGGAGTCAGAGGATCAGGAGGAGCCAAGCGTTCAAGATGAGGAAGAGGAGGCAGTGGAAGCACAAGGTGTAACCACGCCAGAAGAAGAAGATGTGATACAGGAATTGAAATTTAGAAAAGCTGTATCATTAATACTTGAAGATGATGACACCTTCACAGAAGACGAGCTTGATAAGATCGTTGTAGCTGGAGACGAGATAATAGAATTTCTTGAGTCGGTAAACTTTGGATACTCTACTAGAGAAAGAGTTTTATCTTCTGGCGAGATCCAGACATATTTTGCAGGTGGTCTTATGAGGCGAGCTCTAGACGATATTCTTAATCCAAACGATATGTTACCAGAGATAGAAGCTGCTATAGATGACCTATCTGATAGTGAGAAAGACAGGGTTTTATCAGATGTAAGAGAGCACTACATGAAGCTTTCAAGAAATATTGCGACTCAGGGAGATGTAGATCAGCTTAACGCCAACAAAGAGATTGACATGCTAGCAAATCACATGTTAAATTCGATGTCTGTTGAAGATGTTGTAAAATTTTTACTAAAAAAAGAAAAGTCTGAAAAAGACCCGTTAAAGAAAAATGCATATAACACAGTAGCGAATCTTCTATTAAAGAAAGGAGAAGGAGGATTTGTTGATACTCCCGCATATTACGAAGAAGAAGAACAGACTCAATTATCTCCAGAGGATGCAGCAAAAGTCGCCCAGGAGAAGCTAGATAGAGATCTAAAGAAACTAGATGCTTTGGCGACAGTTTTTAGTTTTAGCGCAGCAAGTGGGTTTAGACAGTGGAGAATGAAGTTTCCTGAGCCTATTTTTAAGGCAGTAGTTGGATCTGAAGGCGGAATTTCTGAGTATCGAGGATTTGCTGATGAGGCATACAGGTCTATGATATTGGCTATGCGAAAGATTTCAGAAATGGTCGGTCTTCTGTCGGAGGAGGTAGAGGATGATTTAGAAGAAAATCCTAACGATAAAGATCTTGAACAGGTCGTGGAAGCTCTACAGCAGATCGATATCGATTTACTTGACATTAGAGAGACAGCAACAGATGATGGTGACTTTGATAGTGAGATGGTCAGAACTACTCTTGGCGGAAAAGTTTTGAAACAAATATTTAGTACATACTTTTATAAGCCTCCATTTACAGAGTATGCAAGAACTATGAAAAAACACATGATAGATTTTCTTACGAGCCAGGGCATCGATAAGAAAACTGCATCAACATTCGCAAAGATGTTTAATGGAGAGGTTGATCTTTTACCATATAATTCTCAAAAAATGCAAATGAATAAGATTCGCCTGGGAGGAATCACGCCAGAAATCTATAGAGCATCTCTTACAGAGGCGCAAAGATTTACCAAGGGATTCTTTGGGAAAGCAAGTAGAGAGGAAATGAGCGCTAAGTTTGAAAAAATGCTAAGAGATCCACAAAAAATAACCAGAGCAATATTTGATGCAATTCCTGATGTGCTTGAGTGGTCAGCTACTGAGAGGGGAAATCCTCAACTGCAGGTAACAGAAACTAAAATGAGAGATCTTATCTCTGGAATAATTTAATGAAATTATTAGAGCTATTAAATACACAAAGGAATACTGAGCTTCCAACTAGCTCTGTTGAAATAGCTTTGGGAAATCTTCATACCACTGTTCCATCACTTGATTTGCCAATTAAAGCGGACAGCTCTGACTGGGTGATATTCATAGATCCCGAGCGTATGTCACGGACATTTGAATTTGTTAAGTTTAATCACATGGATTATTTCGTTAACGAGCTTCTAGGATATCAGGAGCAAGTAGGTCATCACGCTAAGATAACAATAGATTATAGGGAAATCACAGTCGAGACTTATACACATGATATCAATGCAGTGACTCAACAAGATAGAAACTTGGCAAAATTTTGTGATGAGATATACGACGATGTAAGATTCTTTGACAGAGAAACAATGTGAAGGAAATAAATACCGAACATGAAAGAATCATGGTGAGTGACTCACTTGTCGATAAAATCGATATGAGACAGTTTTATGAGACTCCAGATAACATTGGTGATCTTGAGGTGACGATATTATCTAATGGAGGATCTATCACTGAGCAAGTCAATAGAATCAAGATATCACGTTCTTTGATGAGGCTAAGGTTTTTTTGTAATTCAAAATATGTTCCTATTATCATTCTTGGAGACACGTGTGATAGAATATCTCTTTTTATGAAAGGCGCTAGCGATGCAATCGTAGAATACGATTGCATCAATGTCGTCTCCAGATCTATAAAGATATCGGAAGATAGTGTGTATGAATGTGATTTAGTTGTTAAGCTGCATAATACATAATGATAGAGGTTTAAGATGAAAGGTCATAAGTTTAATTTTGATAAATTTGTCAATGATATTAATGAGAGAGAGGGCGCAGGCCGACAGAGAGTCATAGATCATGCTGACAAACAGGAATCCCTACCCCAGAGAAGATATAATAGGCTGTATAGAGAACACTGGCAGAATTCAACGAGATTCAAAAGTAAAAAATGAGCACAATAAAACTAGATACATCAAGTGACGTAGTAACATTTTTAAAGCTGCTAGCAGAAGAGAGTGTTAAAGACGCTCGAAAGTCCCTAGAGTCTGATCGAGCACAAGAATTTTTTATTAATAACATGGAAAAAGATAAGAGAACATTTAATACTTTATCTGAACAGCCTGTGGAAGATGCTGAGGTAGCAGCTGAGGAGGATGTTGAGGTGGAGGAGGATGTTGAGGTGGAGGAGGATGAGTCAGCTCCAACACTTGAGGTCTCTCTAGACAGTATATCTGATACAATAAAACAGCTTAGAAGCGGTCGCTCTGTAGATGATAGCAAGGTTAGAGATCAGCTGCGAACCTATTTTGATAGACTTGATGAGACTGAGAGACAGGCCCTTCTTACATTTTTAAGAGCATTCTCAGGAATCTTAACCGGCTCTCTTGAAGGAGATGATGCGCCTGATCCGAGTGATCCTCCTTCAAATATAACTATGAGCTCAGGAGCCGCTGAAGCTGAAGAAGAGATAGAAGCTGAGACAGAGGAAGAGGTAGAAGAGGAGATGCCTCCTGGCGAAGAAGAAGAAGAAGAGGAAGAGGGAGAAGATACTACTCCTCCAATCAAGGCTGGTGAGCCTGCTGAGCTAGCAGAGATAAGAAGACGTGTACGGTCTCTTATGAGAAAATAGACGTGTATTTTTGATTATTTTTTGGTAAGATATACATATGGAAAAAAGAACAATAAGACTACCTAAGGGTGGTGATCTTGAAGTTTTCACAACACCAAAATTTTTAGATGCGATAAGAAAGCATTTTAATCTTGATGTAGACGAGACTGTAACTGATGATCACATTAGGCTTTTCGTATACGGAAGTACAAAGTCCGCACTGGATAAGGTCCCAGATTAATTCCATTTATTAGAAATAGAACTTTTGAATAGTAGCATTTATATTTTAAAAGGATATTTATGATAGAAAGGTTTTTATATGTTTGTCTTCTCTATAGCGGAGTTTATCTTTAACAAAGAAATATCACATAAAGATGTGATTCTTGAGGGTGGGTTGAAGCTACCTGCTCATAAGAGACATATGCTTGCCACACTAACTCCTGAGATTGCAGATCAAGCTATAAAATTATATGAAGATTTAATCAATAGATGGAATGGATATCTTATCTCTATTGGTGAAGAGCCTGTTAAAGCTCTTAGACCAACAGGATCAGTTAGCTATCATACACTTGATATCTCTGAAGAGAAAGATCAGGTTTATGGTGACATAGATTATCTTGTTGAGTTTCCACTTGAAGCAGAAGGAAGCGAAGCTGAGATAACGCAAGCTCGTAGAAGATCAGATAAAAAATACACAGAGTTATTTGTTAATTTTTTAAATTCAAAAAGTCCTGATATCGTAGATATAGAGGAAACGCTGAGAGGGAGGACACCCATGATGGTCATGATAAGACTCCCAGATGATAATCTGGTTCAGGTTGACACCATTAAGACATTTCCCATATATTCAGGGTGGATGGAGGGACGATATACTCCAGAGAGAGGATTAAAGGGATATACTATAGGAAATCTTTATAAGTCTCTTGGTGATTATCTTGTAATGTCAATTGGAACTGAAGGCGTTATGGTTAGATCAAGGATGGGGCAAAGGGTTTCTAGTAGATTTTCTAGAAGCAAGGGTGTTGAAACATCAAACATTAGTCTCGATATAAGAAATTTTTTAAGAGATATAGCACGTTATGTGATAGGAAGCGACGATATAGAAGAGGATCCTTTATTAACTAGAAATCCTGGTGTTGATCCTACCAATGTAACAATAGCAGGTGTTGCTAGCGGTATTAATGGTCTTGCAAAAACTTTAGGAAAGTATGGTGTGTACAATACAGATGAAATGCTAAGAGAGATTTATTCTAATTACGTTGACAATGTAAGAAAGAATGTTGAAAATAAACGCAATAGAGGACTAGCAGAACCAGCTTATCAAAAACTTTTAAAGTTAAACGATCATGTGATAGAAATAGTAGGAAGAGAGCTCGGTATTTAAGATGGATTATTTTATTTCAGATATACATTTTGGCCACAGAAATGTAATTCGCCACTGTGATAGACCGTTTAAGACAGTCACAGAGATGAACAGCGAGATAATAAAGAGATGGAATAGTGTAGTCACAGACGCAGATAGGGTTTTTGTTGTAGGAGATGTATTTCTTTGTGATATTGATGAGGCTAAGTCATATATTAAACAACTTAATGGCTACAAAATATTGATTAAAGGCAACCACGATCTTCACAAAAAAGCCATGATAAAGGTTGGATTCGATGAATGTCACAACAGGCTTGACTACGACATGCCAGATGGGCGAGTTGCTCTCTTGCTGCACTATCCTGTTCCTGATTGCCTGCTAGATGGTTATGATCTAATGATACATGGTCACATACATATATCAAAGAGACTTAGAGGTAAGAAGATTAACGTGAGTTGTGATATATGGGATTTTACACCAATCAGTGTCGATGTTTTAAATGAGCTGGATACACGATCCATCTCTGAAGAGGGATCTGAGTTTGCTAATGTGTCTTTAGATGATGATAAAATGTTAACAATGAATGTAAAGATACCTCTACAAGACTTCTCAGGATTCATTGATCATGTGTATAGACAGATGGATGGAAAGTGGCCAAGGAGCAGAGAATGAAATTAGGATTATTTGGTGGGGGATTCAAACCGTTCACAACTGGTCACTTTGCTAAATTAGCAAATGCAATCAGAGATAATGATAAGGTTTATCTATTCTATGGAATTCAGGAAAGGAAGCCTACAAAAATTGGAAAAAGAGGAAAGCCTCTAAAGTCCCAGCAGAAATTTAGAAGAATAGGTCTCACTGATCGATATTATACGCCCGAAATATCGAGACAGATTTTTGATATATACGAGAGAGCAATTGAAAGAGAGCTTCCAACAGTAGAGGTTGAATCTACAATAGGGAGCACTCCAATGCGAAGAGTGTTTGAAACTGTTGAAGAGTTTGCATCAGATCCTGATCTTTATGATAAGATTACAATTTATGGTGATGCAGACACGATTAGGGCGTATCTTGGGAAAGCCTCATATTTTGAAGGTCTACTAGAGACTGGAAAGGTCCAGCTTGGAGCAATGTCTCCAGAGTCTATGAATGACTATCTCGATGAGGATAGACTGTTAGACCTGATAACCGCAAGTGAAGAAAGCGCATTGTCATCATTAGGTTCGTATTATTCAGACATGTCTCCAGAAGATTTAGAAAGACTTCGAAGTGTGAGAGGTACAGAAGTGAGGGAATTCGCTTCTTCTATTGAGGGAGTAGAAGAAGCAATGAGGTTTCTTCCTCCCTTTTTAAATGATTCAGAAAAACAAGAAATAATAGATTTATTGTTAGGAGAAATTTCATCTTCACAGGATCAAGAGTTATCTGAGCTTTATTTGAGAAATTTTATAAGAGGGATTATAAGAGGTTGATGTGGCTATAATTTTAACACCAGACATGATTATGAGAGCATCACACAGGTTTACTGCAAAGAAGTTGATGTCAGAACAGGATGAACCTAGCCTTTCACGTCACATACAGCATTTCTATGAAGATTTTGAGATGCCAATAATCGAGCTGTTTGAGCTAATTGACGCAGCTAAGGCTGGCGAGCTTGAGGCTGTAGAAGAGAAACTTGACGGACAAAATATAACGTTCACTGTGAGAGATGGAAGGCTATTATTCTTTAGCAAGGGCGGCGGAGGTCAAGGAAAAGATAGGTCTGACGTGATGAGTCATCCTGTTGAGAGCGTTCGAAACGCTTTTATCAAGGCATATGATGCCATTGAAGAGGTTGCAATTCCTCCTGATGATCCGAGCCGCTGGCAAGATCTTTTTCAAAATGGTTCTGTCATGATAGAGAGCGCTGTTCTCACACCAGAAAATCCTAATACAATCGTGTATGATGAACCCGCAATACGATTTATTCAAACATCTCAAACTAACCCTAGCATAAATTCATTATTTTCAGACTTTAAATCAGTAGCAAATGCAACTGTTAATGAAGAGTTTTATATGGGCCCAGTTCCGTATCTTAACCTGAAGTCATCTCTTGATGCAACTGATCAGGAGGCTGAAGATATCAAGAAGGGTTTGTCACAATTAATCTCTAGCTATGGAGTTTCTACAAATGGAACAGTTGGAAATCTTATTCATGCAATGGTTAGGAGACAGCTAGCGCAAAGTGGTCTAGTACCTGATTCTCTATTGGATCTAGCAGCTACGCGCGTTGCAACAGGAAAAGGTCCTGTAGGAAGGGTGTTTCCCAAGACTGCTGGGAAAGACGCGTGGAAAACATTTCAGAGAGACATCTTAAGTAATAGGGCGTCTTATCTCGCTGAATCTATAATTCCTCTTGAGAGAATAATTCAGAGAGTTGGATCTCTAGCTTTTAGAAATCTTGAATTCACGCTTGCTGCAGGAAACAGAGATGATCTGATTCAGCAGATAGCGGACACTAGAAGCGCATTTGAAGGTGGACACATACTCGCCAGTCCGAAGCAACTGGAGGGCATCAGGGTGGCTCTAGATAGGATTGGCAGTGAGGGTGTTTCAAATAGATTCAGCATGGCAACAGAGGGGATAGTTTTTCAGTGGAAGGGGAAGACAAGAAAGCTAACTGGTCTCTTTACTCCTATCAATAAGCTTAGGGGATTCTTCGCGTATGGAGAAAACAGGGCAACAATACAAGAGCCTATCGAATCAGGCGAGCTTCAAGAAGCCATTAGAAAAAATTTAAATAAGCTATTATTCGAGGGTGGCAACGCTTTTAAGGACGCAGAGGGAAATATTGTAACTCGCCAGGATAGGATACCACGAGCTGATGTTGAACCAATCGTATCTAATTTTGTGAAAGATATACTAGAACCGCTAGGGATGGATCACGTTGGGGTCGGCACCACAGTGACGGATACTCCAGATGTCGGCGACGTCGATGTCGTCGTGAGTGCTGATAATGCGAGAAGTCTTCACTCTAAGCTATCATCTCATCCTGAATTACAGAGAGAGCTTAGTGAGGTGCCAGGCGTGGAGAGACTATACACACTTCCCGGCGGAACGGGCATTGCTGTCCTATATAAGGTTCCCATAAGCGGTGACCTTGTACAGGTTGACGTCATGCCAAGCAAGGGTGTGGATCTGGATCACGTAAGCTGGATGCTTGCCGGTGCAGGAGCTGGGGGTGTAAAGTCAAGATATAGAAATATACTCCTAGCATGGATAGCAAAAAATAAAAGTGAAAAAGAATCAGCAGAGACTGGTCAAAATATCAAATACACCTACGCACGAGGACTTCTGAAAAAGATAGACAGTGTCCCAGAAGATGTTGGTAGAGTTACTGATCCTAACATCTTCTTGCCAATGCTAGGTGTAAACGCATCAAAGGATGAAGTACGATCATTTGAAGGCCTTGTTAATGAGATGAGAAAGGATCCCTTCCTCAATTCAATTTTACAAGGATATAGAGAGTATCTTAATAATAGAAATCACCTAATGAGCTCAGACCCTAAGAGGAGAGCTGAGGCGGAGGCAGCTGTGAATTATATAGAAGGAGGATCCATGGAGGAGGCCTTTAGAGAATTGATAAGACAACTATTGACAGAGGGTGGTAGTTCCCTGGACACTCTGGTGGGTGCAGACACATCATCTGGTGGACGTGTATCGATGGCGGGATCAGGTCATTCACTTGGCGAGCCCAAGCTATTCGTCTCTGATGACCCGACTGGCAAGGTCGAGCCAATTAATCACAAGTGGCTTTCTGAAAATTCGGTTGATGACCCATTATATACAGGAGGACCTGGCAGCGTTGGTAGGTTGTTGTCAAAAGGCTACGATGGAATGGCGCTGGGAATCACGGAAAGCTCGCAGCAAAATGATGGCGAGAGATTTGAGGACGGAATGGTGGGGTATGCAAAGTCACTTGGCATAACTCTAGTGAGACTTGGCAAGCCTGGCGCAGATCTAGAACTTAAAGAAGAAGGAGGCCTTGGAAGAACGTACGAGCTTAAAAAAGCAGAAGGCAATACTCCAAACCTAATGCTTAACGCATCATTTCCAAAGGAAGCGCCTAATCACTACTATGTATTTGTTATCAACCTTCCAAAGTTTTCAGGCTCTGGAGGTGTACAGAAGGCGTGGGACGAGATAATAGCTGATGCCGGAGGAAAAGATCCAAAGGCAATACAAAAGGCATTTGACAAAATGGAGCAAAGTGTTGACCGTAGAAGGCAAATAGAGAAGGAGTTAAGTTATTTTCTTGACAATGCACAGGCACGAGTGAGCGTCGATACCTACATGCCTACATCAGATCTCGGTCCAAGAACTACATCAACACAGGATGCAGAGGGTGTTAAGGATGAATTAAATACAGACGTCCAGAGATTTTTAGATCTTAAGAAGGAGGTTGAGGAGCTTGAGGGGGAAGAGGTAGCTGCATTGTTTTTTGCAAGGAGCGGAAGGGTGACAAAGGACTCTTTGAAAGCTGTGAAAAAGCGCATGAAACAAGAATATTACTCAGAACCCCGTGCTGGATCACCAAAACCTGCAGGAAGGATAGGGTCTCAATTTAAAAAAATTCTTGGAGATGTAAGGCTATGGATAGTTCCCAGCTTAACTATAAGGCTTGCTATTCTAAAATCTGCATTTCCATCAGGTGCAGGAAATATTTATGATCCAGAGACGGGACACGTCGATCCGCAAGGATCCGAGCAGATAGCTGTTGCGCTAAAGGCGAAGCTAGACAAGATTGGCATTGAAAAGAAAATAGCTGACAAGATAGCTCCAGTTGCAGCTGAGCAGATGGAAAAAGGAAGTATAAAACCAAAAGATGTGCCCGGATTCACATTCGGATTAGGACTCTTGCAGGTTAGAGTGAGCCTTAAGATAGAGCCGCCAACCGCAGTTGGGGGTCCCAAGATTAGGGATTGATCTTGTGTGACGTAAAAACAATTCAGGAGAAATTGAGATTTGTCTCCTCCTATGTGGGGGACTGCGATGACTGGGTGACAGTTAAGAAGCAGGTCATGCTAAATCTCGCACCATCACTAAGGAGGAACTTCTCCACCAGAGATCCTAAAACTAAAGAGCAGTGGTTGAATGATTTTGAGAAG
>CEPX01021973.1_pt1 | contig 13453 bp, 4 predicted proteins | sample 361361 | NCBI WGS metagenome assembly CEPX01 (sample SAMEA2619974, study PRJEB7988) | marine metagenome | biome: marine biome (ENVO:00000447); feature: mesopelagic zone (ENVO:00000213) & marine oxygen minimum zone (ENVO:01000065); material: "saline water (ENVO:00002010), including plankton... | reverse complement strand
TTTATTAGAGGGATCTTTAGTGGTGGATAGAGGGACTTTTAATACATATGACAGCATTAAGACTATCAGCTTAACTCAGAGTCCTATCATTGAGGGCAGCGTCTCTGTGTATGTAGACGCTCCTGATGTGCCTAATGCTTCGGGTGCTTTCACCCAAGTAGAGAGCATTTATTTTGCTTCGGGAGCTACTGACAAGATTTTTCAGGTTAATCTGAATGACGCATTTGGAGGAACTATCATATTTGGCGATAATATTGCTGGAATTTCCCCTCCCATCGGTGCTGGTTATGAAGTTACTTATAGAATCGGAGGAGGAACTAGAGGTAATATCCAAAAGAGTTATATCAATGCTGTAACCACCGTCGAGATTCAAGGAGATGCAGGGAATACAATGGAGGCTACAGTAGAGAATACTTCTTTAGCTACAGGTGGAGCGGACGCAGAGAGTGTAGCACACGCTAAGAAATATGCACCTCTTTGGTTCAAGTCCCAGGACAGGCTTGTAACCCTAGAAGATTATGTGGCAAGAGCCGCTAAATTTATTTCTAGCTACGGTACTGTAGGGAAGGTTACGGCTGTCGTTAGAAAAGCTTATAGTTCGGCAAATATTATTGATGTTTATGTTTTGGAAAGAGCAAGTAATGTTCAACTACAGCAAGCCAGCACTTCGTTTAAGATGGAGATGCTAGAGTTCTTGAATGAGAAGAAGATGCTTACTGATGAAATTATAATTGTAGATGGTATTGTAAGAACTTTGGATCTAGTCACGACTATTTCAGTAGACAGAAACTTACTCCCCAGAGAGGAAGAGATTAAAGCTTCTACTAGAGGATCAATCCTAAAATATTTCAATAATGATAATATTGATTTTGGAGATCCATTTATTTTAACAGATTTTACAAGGTCAGTATTTGACGATGTGCCAAGTGTAAGATTTGCGGAAGTAGACAACCTATCTTCGGATGTTCATGTAGAATTTAATGAAGTTATTCAGTTGAACAATGTTATTATAAATATTAAAGGAGTCTAATGGGAGTTAACTTAAAAGCTTTTGATCCAACTACTAAGACATACTTCAAAAGAAATTATGGAGATGCCCTAGAAAAAATAGTACCTACTGTCTATTCCATTAAAGATTTTGATCTTAGTGGAATGGAGTTAGATCCGTTGGATCTTCTGTTGAAGACGCACCTTCAAGCGGCTAATAACCTCTCCACAATTCTCCCCATCTCAGCCACCCCTAACTTCTCTGCCATAAATACCCTTTCTGGGATCGCACCATTCTTTACAAAACAGAACGAAAACACCAGGATTACACCATTTTATTTTGAAAGAGATATTCTAGATCCTTTAGAATTTCAACTTGAAGCATTTAATACAAGTGCAGAGTGGAAAACATATTTAGACACTCACTTACTTCCTGCTCTAACACTTAATGGGGAAGTGTCAAGTGTCACAACTCCAGCGGGGGTTAGTTCTAATTTATATACTGCTTATGGGGTGGTAGGAGCTTCGGGACTCCATGAGTATTTAATCAACTCTCTGGGGTGGTTCTATTTCTTAAATACTAGTGCCCCCACAGGAGGCACTTATGATCCTTCTTCGTTTGTTTCAGATAGTTTAACGGACTTATTTATAGGCAGTAGTCTGTATATAACCGAAGGAATCAAAGGTTTTGAAGAGTACTTATGGAAAAACTATTTAGACCTACCTGCTTTTCAGAGAGCAGAAGTAGTTCCTACTGATTTTGTATCAGGAGTATCCTCTAGCACCTATACGAGTGGTACACAGAATCTAGATAGACTCAAGACACTTGTAGAAGTTCTATATTCTCCTCTATATGCAGACGCTACAGATTTTAAGGTAAAGGATGCATTTGAAGATTATGTAGTATATGATACCTTTACTCCTCAAGAGATTGCTGCGGGTCCATTTAGTAAATTATTACGAGTTCTTGGGTATGCATACCAAGATGTAAACTCTCCTATTGATAAGCTGGAGTCTTTATACGACATAGATAACTGCCCTCAAGAGTATCTCCCCCACTTAGCTGATTTGATTGGATGGGAATTACTTGGGGCAGACCCCGCAAGGTGGCGATCCCAAATAAGAAACGCAGTTAGAATTTATAAAGCTAAGGGGACAAAGTGGGCTACCCAACTTCTTTTAAATTCATTATTTGGAGAAAGTAGCGACTTCAATTTATCAGGAGTAATGTATGAGTTATATGAATCGTATCTTCCTAATTTAATTTACTACTTACTCAGTACTGGAACTTCTTACTTTAATCAAGTGGGGTATAAGGACAACCCCTTTGACCTTTGGACAGAAGAGCTTGCTTTAGAGTATGGAGTTACGCTTCCTGGGACTGGTCTTGCAGACCGATCTACGACTGATGCTGATTCTAATATAAGACGGTGTGTGGATAAAATACTAAAAGTCTTATGGGAGCAACACCCCGCCGAATTCCTCTTAGGTGACACAATATTTCCTCCTCCAGAGCCCCCAGACCCAGAGTTTACTTTTAATTATAGAGGAAGAGATTACCCCATTCCTCCTTATGAGGAGATTAGGTATTATGAGAAAGTACAAGTAAGTCAGCCACTATTAAGGACGCTTGAAGAACAACTACAGCTTTTTAGTGTAGATAGTGATTTAACAACCTCTACACTAAATTATATTAAGTCTATCTCCGTTTCTAGCACAGATGACATTAGCCTAGGAAACCGATTTGTCCTTTTCACTTCTGGTTTTGAACTTCCCGTTAACTTTACAGAAATATTAGATGATATATCAAATAAGAGAGCTAGTGTTCTGCCTTTGTGGAATGCAAAATCTTCCCATTTTGATCTTCATTTAAGCTCTAACAGTTACGATCAGACCACGAAATCCGCAAACCCCAATACTTCTTTAGGAATTGTACTAGCCCTTAAGGCATTAAATAAAACTATCCCAGCCCACGCTATCCCCAGGGTCAAGATGTTTTTAGAGGCTTTTGAGTACCTTCAGAGTACCTTATTTGCATGCCCTATTCCTATGTATACGCCCCTTGATGTATTCACATCAAGTACTGTGGTAAATGCTTGGGCTCTTTCAGGAGTAAACATGACCTACTGGGGAGAGCAAGTAGGGTTGGGTCATGGATTATCTTCTACTAATATTTCTCGTCAGTATGTAGATTCGGTTGCAGACAATATAATGGATGGAAATGGTGAACCAGCATGGGCAGGAGGTATTCCTAAAGTGAACTCTGCTCCTAGAAATAATCTCCGAAGAAGAACATTTCACATGTCTCTCCCTAGAAACGGGTATTATTCTAGAACTGGATTTGATATGCCTAATAGCTATGAACCTTCCACCCCTGATTTAAATCCTGCTGTTAGTGCAGGAGCCTTACTTCTGGGTTATAACTATTCTGGGTGTGAGTTTCAAACTCCATTTCCGTCAGGGGTAAGTGCCTTACATCCTGTCTGGTCCTATTGTGAAACTAGTGCCTCTGAGAGACAGTTTTTTGGAGTAGATACTTCTAATACTTTTCATTGGAGAGGTTTAAAAAATGTTAACGATCAATTACAAGATGGTAAGTGTCTTTTATATATCAGAAGAGAAGAATGTCCTGAAATAATAAGGATTATGCACCGAACCAAGGAAAAGGATGCGTTACGAGATGCGTATAATCATTATAAAGATGTCTCTGGAGACTGGCAAGCTTCAACTACTTGGTTAGACCCCATCCAATCTCTAGCGAATAGTGCATTCAATGGAGTAAGTAGTTGGGATACATATTCTGACTATTCGTTTGGCTCTGCGGTACAGGAGGTATATAATCGGTACGCTAGAGAATTTGGAAGACACGGCACAGCCCCTCACTTAGTAAGCGGAGGCTATGATCACGGGGGCAGGACAGCCTTCTCCCATATTTACGGACCCTTATTGTATAATGGTAACTTTACGAAGGACGGTGTTTCTAGTACAATGGTTGCTTCCTCCTTTATTCAGCCCTCGTTCGGAGGGGTAACATCAGCCGTTCTGTATGATTCGGGGGCTAGTTCAGTTCAAGATGAGGCTAGTAGTTTGGTCATTGGAGTCCGAGCAACGGATGGAGGAGAATATAGATATCCCTTTGCTTTGAGTGGTGTAGAGTTTTGTTATAGAACGGAAGTACCACAGGATCTTCCTAGCCCAAGACCTTCCTTTAAAGTTTATAGACCATCAGTAAGATATTTGGACGAGACTCCAGGGCTAATTTCAACTCTAGCCAAAGAAGCAACTCTAGAGGTGGATGCCACCAACGATGAACCTGATATAGTCCCCAGGATTAGGTTCGATTTATCGGGATATGGAAACAGTTCTGTGTCAGCTAACTTGCTCCTTCCTGATCACGACTTCGATTTTAAAATGAAGATAGCTAGAATGAATGGGCAATCCACCTACCAAAATAAAGTGTGGGTATGGATACATACGATTCCAGAAGACGGCTACTTCTGGTCCTGGGAGCTTAAGAATACCTGGAATTATGATAACAAGTATCATAATGGGGAGTGGGTAGCTTATCCTGTAAGTTCAGTATTACTCTCCCCTATAGCGGAGGCTTATGGTAATGTAGAAGCCATGTCTACTGTATTTGAAGTACCCAAAGCTTCTCCTACATTAATAGCTAACTTAGCCGAGACAGACTTTCAAACTATTGCCGTTAAGTTTAATACTCATAACAAACAGACTAGGCTATCTAGCAATTTTAAATCTTACCCTAAAGAATATACGCCAGCATTTCTCCATAGGACTAATCAGCATTATGTGGTAGAGGTTTTGTTTGAAGCACCTATTGCAGGAGATAGTAAGTATATTATTCCAGAGGTTACTATAATAGATCAAACTCTAGCCCAAACTGCTTTAGATGAGTTTACGATCTCCTATACGGATGATGCGGGTAATCTACATGAAAAGGATATAACTAGAACGGGACTATATGACTATAGGGGAATCTTCAAATATATGAACTCATTAGCAGCAAGTAGTTTAGGTCGCGGCTTTGCTACGCGAATAGCCGCTGATAGTTCAGGAATATTTGAAGCAAGTGGAGGAAGTAGATTAAACTATCGTTATCACCCAAGATGGGATCCTGATACCAGAGATAGTTACCGAGGAGATGACGGTAGCCCAGCAGGGATTTATAACCTAGTAGATTTTAAAGAGGGATCACCATGAGAGGTAAGCTAGAAGTATATAGGTGCTATGGAACTTCGGACGAGGAGCTTTTAATAGAAGGCCAGAATACGGTTGTAGATGGTGCGGGAGAGGTGTTAGTAGACATCATGACTGCACACTCTAGTCTTTCTGGTATTCCTGACCTGTCCTCCATTTTAGATACTTCTAATTATACTATCCAAGCTATTTCTTTTGGGAAGGATAGTAAAGGATATCAGCGTCATGCTCATGAGCTTACAGCCAGAAAAGGGTATGGAGCTTTTAATAGTGTTCCCAATAATGATCCTTTAGTAAGAGTTGTTGTCATCCAGAGTGGGGACCCCGAGGTGTCTTCTTATGTGCCCACAGATGCGGGAAATCTTCTTCCCTCCTTTGTTACTCCCAGGCAGACGCAACTAGAGTTGAACGCTCTTGTGTCTGGGGAAGTTACCGATCAAAATGGGGATCCGTTTGACCCCCCTTCCTCTATAAGTGGTCTTTGTTCAGGTATTTCAGATATAGGGCATAATTTGAATACCCTAGCCTATGCGTCTGATCTATCCTCTACTTCTGCTATATTAGTTCCTGGAATGTCTCAACTTCTTGGATGCTATCCCGCAGGAAGTGGGACGGGAGGCACACCTTTTTGGGCCGTTAGTAGTGATGCTGGTGTTCAGATTGGAGCAGCAGGGTTTTCAGATGTAATCTATGCTTCAAGTTACAATAGTTTATTTAATCAAGTAAGCTCTATGGATACTAGTGGATTTGTAAACTTTGTCGGATCGTCTACAACTGACACAGCCCTTGCCGCAGGGTGGTCTGGGCTAACCGTATCCGCAAATACAGCTATAAATCATGCTCTTCATGCTTCTACTACAGGAGAAATAGCATACAAGGTTATAATTGGGAGTGGGGATGTAGGTGCTTGTAATCTATATGGAGGAATTTACAATATAGGATTGTGGGCTATGGACCTATGTAAAGCTCAGAAATATAATAATCCACCGTTTACATTTGACCCTATAACAAATGAGAAAAGGTATAAGTTGTTTTCTAAAAAGAGTTTACTAGATAATATTAGCCGTACTGTAGACTACGGTGACCCCAAGGACCCTGGGTGTAATCGTTATGAAGACCTTACCTTAATTTGGAGATTATATTTCGTATGAATATCAAGCCTAAAATTAGTGGACATGTAACTATTACCAAGAAGTTTGTTGATAACAGACCTGATGAGGTGGTAGTAGATGACGATAATATCATTACCATAGGGCTTGCAACTCTTCTTGCTGATGTAATGGAGGGAGCGTATGATCCCTCCTACACCCCAGAGGACATAATCCTAGGGTGGCTCCAGCTAGGAACTAGTGCCCAAGATAATTGGGCAACAAAGTACTTGTACGAGTTGTCTTCTCCTGCCACTATCCCAGACTATGGGGACCACACAAACTTACACTTAGAAGAATTTGATCAGCTTATTTACGAGGATCCTATTAATCAAATAGGTGTGAGTAGTAAAGAGAACACTTTCATTGATTTAAGGAAACCCGATAATGCTCATGTTACTAAAATGAGTGATAGCACGGTTTGCTTTACTGTGATTATTGATGAAAATACACTTAATGGTCACAATATAAGTGAGGCTGGATTATTTTACAATATAAGTAAAGACCCCCTAACACCACGAAAGTTACAGTTAGGTGCCTATAAGTCGTTTGGGTTTGAAGATGGTATGGGTTTTTCTACTGCTATTGCAAAGAATCGTGATTTCCTACTTCAAATTGAGTGGGTATTAGCGATCAATATTGCAAATCAAGTTAACCTTACTCCTACCGAGATAGGAGATACCTATAACTTCTATAAAAGTCCCTTTGAAAATCCTAACGGGAATGCTTGGGTGTGCTATTTCCCTAATGTAACAAGTAATAATAAGCCAATCACCAAAACAAGCACCATCCCTGACAACCTTAGACAAAATGTTGAAAATTCCTATATTATACGCCTCCTACAGAACGGCTTTTCAGTTGTAGCGTTTGATTATGATTATCCTACAGCTACCTCGTCTACCCCTCTATTTACTTCTTCTGTTGATAGTAGTGCAGGGCTAGTTCCTTCCTCTACTGGTCCCTTAAGACTTCCTAATGGATTAACAAACAGCTTTACAGACGCTGTGAGTTCTATTCAATTCGCAAAGGAGAGAGGGGAGTTAGTAACAGCAAATTGGAACCTTAATGCCAGTAATGTTATTGTAGCGGGGAATGGGTTTGGGAGTACACTAGCTGGCTATTTAGCTTATGGACCAGAGGGGTCTGCGGTTGGAGGAGTGGCTATGACTTCTGCTTCCTATGAGGCTTGCTCCACTAGAGCTATCGCTGTAGCTAATCGAGAAGGGATTATGGATTGGGCAAGTTGGTATCCATATACTCTAAGTACTTTCGATTTTAAACTTGCTGGAATTCCTAAACAGGTGGGTATGTTTGGAAGTGTTCTCTCTTCTGTGGATGATGGCGCACCTCTAATGTCCTCCAGTACAGACTACTACGATACTTCCGCTTTTATCAGCAGTAGTCTTAGTGGGATGGGAGCTTTAAGTTCGCTATTGTTAGTTGAAGACGATGTAGTTACAGGGACTGGAGGAATTTACTGGTCAGGAATACCTTCTCTAAAGGAGTTATACCAATGGAGAGAGGTTCCTATGTATGCAAAACGGTGGTGGTCCCCCACATTCCAAGCGTCCTTTACAAGTTCTATCGGTGATGCTACAAATATGCCTGGAGTATATTGGGGGCATCTCGATAACTCCTCTGTGTTCTCTCACATGAGTTATGTTGGATCTTCCACCTCTTCTACTAGTACAGATTATGTCCCCTTCTTTAAATTATATAATGTAGGGGATAATACCTATACAGAGATACCTAATATTGAAGAGCCAGCAGTAAACCTAGACCTATCAGGTTATGATATCTCATCTGTATCAGCAGGAAACGGGACCGAATATAGACAGCCATCTCAAATATCAAATGATATGTTTGATATAATGCAAGGACATACTCTAAAGAATGTTCTAGCTGTGTGCGCTACTACATCATCCTTTGTTAATAACTACTCTCCTAGTAAAAATAAAACAGTTGCTAGTGAATTTGTATCAGGAGCGGTAAGCCACTACCTTGATTGGGATCTCCAAGATGTAGCCCGTTGCGATAGAGACAGAGTAAATTGGGCTCTACATGTGATAACTGAGAAGGATAGTTGGTATCAACAATTCTTAGGACCACAGAACGCAGAGACGCATATTGTAGACTACGCTACAGGTCAGGGCTTTAATGTGGTATTTATCATGGCTGATGATATAGGCATTGATCAGCTAGGAATGTATGATAAAGATAATATTACCTCTGGGAACCCTACTGAGATAGATATGGGGGCTCTGAATCAGCATGGTCCGCTATATCCACACACCCCTCAATTGAGTGCGATGATGGAGGGGGGAATTATGTTTACCGATGCTAGGGTTAATACTATGTGCAGCCCAACAAGAGCTAATATCCTAACAGGAAAGAATGCCTTCTCTAGTAAAAAGTTTGATAACTTTGATGGAGGGAAAGAAGGAAGTACAGGGTACTTTGGGCATGGGATTGCTACCGTAGCTACAAATAAAGCACTAAGGTTGAGGGGAGGTTTAGAAGCATTAGGAGTCGAGCATGAGATTTGGACTACTAATCCAGATGATCCCGAAGGTCCTGGTGTTCTTAGAAATCTCTCTAATATTATCTTGAGTCAGACGGGAGGAGTCTCAACTTGGGGAGTTAATAACTTCAAGATTCTTCCTCAACTACTGAGAGAGCATGGTTACTACAGTTCGATGATAGGTAAGTGGCATCTGTGTGAGTGGAACCAATTCTCTACTTATTATGAAAAAGAATCAGCAGAGGCTGAGGGTGAGTTTACTTCTTTCTCTGGTACTGGTTGGGCACATGTTTCTGCTGTAGGAAAGTGGGATGATTACCGAGCTATGTTCCAGAACCTAAACAATCCTCCAATTCCAGGACACAAAAATGAAAGACCTAGTGTAGCCTCTAGTGTAGATAACTGGGATGATGATTTCCCTATTAATGATTCTAATATGGGATATATCAATTACTTTATGAATATCAATGGGGATATTGTAACGGTTTCTGACTCAGGGTATACCACATTTCCTGAATCAAATGGTATCGGAGGCCACGGCAACGCTATACCCTATGTTCAGGGAGATGTGTCTTCGTATGCTACAGTTAAAACTTTTGCGGAAGCTAGTGCGGTGTTCAACTCGGCTCCCCAACCTTTCTTTATGTATCTTCCCTTAAATACCGCTCATACTCCCTACACCTACCCCCCAAGTAGTACAGTTTATACTGATAAGTATAATGAGAATCATATCCAAATGTTGATGAACCCCCCAGCAGACGGAGGTGTGGATATGTCTTATAATGATGCAGCAAGCGCAGTATGGGTTAACCAAAATGCGATGATAGAGAGCATGGATTATTGCATGAGTGGCTTCCTAAGCAGCCTAGATGCAACTAGAAAAAATAGAACCCTGTTTATATGGATGGGCGATAACGGAACTGATAACGGTGTTTGGAACTCTTATATGGACTATGCACAGGCAGCAGCCTCCACCTATGGAGGACTGGGTGCAGTTAGTGGTATTGGAGAGATTTATTCAAGATGGAGGGAGGCTACTGACCCTGCCTACGGACAACTACAGTATAGACGGGGTGGAGGAAATGAGTATAATGACAGACCAGGAGGGGGCATGAAGGGAACAACCTACGAAAGAGGGGTTAGAGTTCCTATGTTTGCAAGTGCTTCCTTTATCCCAGAGTCTGCCAAGGGGGTTGGTAATGCGACTAGTGCTATGGTAGATGCTATAGATATCTATGCTACTATAGCCGATATTGCCCGTGTAAACAAAGATGCTTTAGAGATAGTCCCAGGAGACTACACAAAATATGAGGGAAGCTCCTTTCTTCCTGTTCTGAGTGGCTCTCTTTCACATTCTAAAGAGTATTCTTTCTTTGAGTATTACACTCCTTTGGGTGGAAGTCAGGGGGCTATTAGTTGGACCTACAGGGGATCCCATAGTGGAAGCGGACTTGTTTATAATATAGATGAACCAGATAGCCAACCGTGGTCTGATTATAATCCTGCATCCCCAACAGATTCTATAAGTGGGATTGCACACTTTCCTACTGTAAGAAGAAGAGGTATGGTAGTCCGATCTACAGCAGATTTATTTGGAAACTATGAGGTTACTGCTGCTGGTCCAACAGCAGCATATGGTGGTTTCACAGACGCGAGTGCGGGGACCTGGAAAGTTTTACGATCTACTAGTGGAGCGGATTATTCAGAGTTGTACCATCTGAAACAGTATGATAATACTCCAGTAGACCCCTACGAATTGAGTAGTATTTTCACAAATACTATGCAGGACGCTGCGGCGTTGAGCGGAGATTTACTTGATCAACTACTGGCTCTTGCTGATGTTACCGATAATACTGATAAGTATTGGCAACTGGCTAGGGTATGGAGCGCAGTAAACGATAGTTTACAGCAGTACCTAACTTATAGAATAGATCCACCAACAACTATAACTAATGGACAGGTATAAAGGATATATACTAATATGAGTAATGTACTAGGAGAACTGAACCCCGTAGGATACCTAGAGGTTTGGAAAAAATACGCAGATGGAACGGAAGAACTCCATTTCGCAGACAACAATATGATTGTCTCTGGAATGGGTGTAGGTTTAGCGTTGCTCTTTGGGGGTATTGGTTCTAACTCTATCTTAGATTATCAGATAAAGTATGCCCAATTAGGAATGGATGGGGTAGCTGAGGCTGTGAATGTCTCTTCCTACACTCTTGTAACTGAATTAACTGAACTGCAATATGGAACTTCTTCTATGAGGATAGAGTCGCACGATCAAATAAAGAACGGAGTCTTAGTCCCAGAAGATATGATAGTGATGCCTCAAGAGATGATTCGAAGGACTGCGCCAAATTCGGTTCAATATATTATAACCCTAGATACTAATAGTACCAATGAAATGACTCTAAATGAAATTGGGCTCTTGATGAAAAATCCAACAGGGTATGATGGTGATCCTAGGCCAATGTTAGTTGCATACAGGGTATTTAATGAAATAACTAAAAAAGAGGAATTTTCTCTAATATTTAAGTGGACTCTAAGTTTTTAATATGGGATTCAATAAAAATGATATTTATGTAGAGGGTGGAGATAATAAGATTCTTCATATTTGGACTCCAGGGGTAGAAAAGTTCGACACTAGTTCCTTCTATAATTGGGAGCAAGATAATATTCCCCTCTACGATTTAGAGGAAAGAACCTATTACTTATGGGAGAAAGCTGGCTGGCCTACTTCAGGAAGTCCTCAAGTAAGTGGTGTAGTCTTCTCTGTCTCGGCTGATGCTCTAGGAACCCAAGCTTATGTTGATAATCCCAACATCTTCTTGAGTTTAAGTGGAGCGTTAGATGCTCTTCCTGATATCATTAGGTATCCTGTTAGAATTGAGGTAGGAAACTATGGAGATTTGGGGGAATTAGTTTTAAATAATGTTCACTTTACGGGGAGTGGCGCATTAGAGATTGTGAATAGGAACTATGCTCACATTAATTCAGGTCCAGGGATGGGGGATTACGCTTTATCCTCTATGGCTAAGAGTGTTGGTGCTGGGGCTGCTGCTGGATATACAGCGGGAACTAACACCGATGTATATGTAACTGAAGTTTCTTCTCCTGATTTAAGAAATACTCTTACTGATACCTCCTGCTTAGGTATCAGTACTGCTATCGCAGCAACCTCAACCCCTGACGATCCACGATGGGAGGATAATACTATCATCTTAGGGCAGATGGTCCACGAAACACGGGATCCCGATGGGGAGTGGGTTAAGACTGCGAAAATGACCGCAAGTTTATATCACACAGATGCGGTGGCTACTACTGATATTTTCTCACTAACTAATTATGGGGCCGATAATGATTTAAGTATTAGTGCTTTTGATATTTCATCTGTTACAAATGAAATAACTGAGGATAGCGCTACGATGAGGCGTGATTATGACACAACCAAAACCCCATATGATGCTGCTGACGGAGTAGGTTTAGTTGGAGAGTTTTATGGTAATAGGTTAAGTAAAATTGAGGTTAATAACTGTGGGGGTCCAATCTATATCAGAAACTTTGCTGTAGATGGTGCTTTGGGTGTTTCTGTTCCAACTAAGTACACCACTAGACACGGTATTAATATTAATAACTCTGAGGTAGTCTTAGAGCATTGTGCTGCGATGCGGTGTTATGAAACAGGATTTAATCTAGTAAACAGTAATGTAATCTTAAGTAGAGGTGCTTGGGCATACAGAAATTATGCACTAAGCTCTAATTTAGGGTATGGATATGATAGGGATACTACTATTAAGGGAGTAGGATTCAACTTATTCAATTCCAATGTAGTCCTGAGTTCTGTTGGAGAGTACGCAGCTAGTGGTGCTAATGCAGCCTTCGCATCCACTAGAAACGACAGAGGAATGGTGATGTATAACTCCATCCTTACAGGAGGAGACAAGCGGCTTACAGGGACGGACTCACAATCAATGACCTCTCTACAGCTATTTGAAAATTCAAATAGAGGCTTGTTAATGAATAGCTCTAAATTGGATTTAGATGGAGCTATAGATATTTGGTTACATCCTGTCGGGTTAGAGGCTACTAACTCTGATATTTTAATAGATGAGTTATATGTAGACCACACTCAAACATTAGGGGTTGAGCTAAAAAACTCTCACCTAGTTTATGCAAAAAACGCTCCTAATATTGTAAAGAAAACTTTAGTTCCTGGGGCTCAAAGAGGAAATGCCAACTCTCCTCAATTCAATTCTGGTAGTTATTACGAGTGGGAGGATGCTCCAGGGATGGTAATGATGGACACTAATGGACAGCACCTTGCATTAAATAACTCTAAGTACACGCACCCTAGACTTGTTGATGCTGCGGGACTATCTCGATGTAAGTATAAGAGAAACCGTGGAGCTTCTCCAGCACAAACTGATACTCTCTTATCTATTCCTGCCATTATTTTAGAGAACAATTCTTTGGCGCATTTAACCTATGCTAGAATTCAGGCCCAAACTGGTATTAGTTTTGGTGCTGGTGGAAATAATGGAGCGATACCTACATGTGATCCTCCTGATGGAACCAA
>CEPX01197903.1_pt1 | contig 13461 bp, 13 predicted proteins | sample 361361 | NCBI WGS metagenome assembly CEPX01 (sample SAMEA2619974, study PRJEB7988) | marine metagenome | biome: marine biome (ENVO:00000447); feature: mesopelagic zone (ENVO:00000213) & marine oxygen minimum zone (ENVO:01000065); material: "saline water (ENVO:00002010), including plankton... | reverse complement strand
CCCCCCTTTTCCGGCTCCGCACCCATGGTAACCAGAAGGACCGTTTGCTGCATGGTCCTTGCTATGGACATATCCATCTTTTTCATTTCCGCTTTCCAGTTTATATCGTCCAAAACTGGGTATCCCATTGGTACAGCGAATGGCTCGTAGTCCATCTTCTTATAAAAAATTGCATTTATCCTAGCCACATCTAGAGGCATCAATATATGAGTGGCTCGATTTTTAATTCTCTTCCTCAGTTCGGCCGGTAGGGACATTAATACCTCTTCGTCTTCTTTAGTCCTCGGATTCCTTAGTCTTTCTAATTCATATCCAGAAAGCTGCTTGAAATAAGTATTCGCCACAAATGATATATTACCTCCCACATGAACATCTGCAGGATTCAGGATACAATACCTTACCGGGATAATGTAATCTTGTTTTATGCCTGACACGCCGAAGGTCTGTGTCATTTTATTAAGATCCTTCTTTCTGATTTTTGCGTCGAATCTATAAAGGAAAACATTTCCGCTTCTATAGTATTCTCTAAAAAATCTATCCTGAAGATCCCAGATATTGACTTTATCGAACAAGGCGTTGAAAAAGTCCCTAGACTTCTTGCTGCCGCCCCTTAAGTAAATCTTACTTAAGGAGAATTCCGTCATTAGGTCGATTGTGTTTCTAAAAACGGGAAAATTATAATACGCCTTCTGACACAGCATTACGGTATCCCTTACGTCGATGCTCGATGTCTTATCTCCATAATTAGAATTAGAGTAATGGAATGGAATCATTCCTTTATCTATATTTTCGAACCTATCGGTCCTTTCGATTGTCGCAGATTTGTTTCTTCTAGTTCTGGTTGACTGAGCGGGAGAAGACGCATTTACCGTCATCAAGGGGGTGCCTGATGCAGCTATTTCTTTTTTGACCTGTTTTGGCCTTGTTTGGGCTTTTTTCATCTTTTTTTTATTTACACTAAATTATAGCATCCTCGGAACAAAAGTTCCAACCTCTTCTTTGGGAGCATTCATCATATCATAGTAACACTTTATCGCCCAATTTCCAAGCATAAGCGTGGTATAGTTATCTCTTCTGGCCCTATTGATCGATTCACTTTTCTTTAAATGGAGCGGTAAATCGAATGTCTGGGTTCCTTTTGCTGTGCTTTTCACCTCTATTAGCGCGCACTGTTTTTTGGTTTGATGGATTAAGGCGTCCTGAGTTTCTATGAAGTCTAGCAGGGTATCTTCGTTCACCTCGCTAAGCTTTACCCTTTTGCCAGAATATTTATTAAAGGCCGCTTCGTTAGCGGAGGCTCTAGAAGCGAACCATAGTCTTTTGTGATCTATATTTGCCTGTAGATGTTCATTTCCCTTTCTAATAAAGTCGCTAGAAAATACTTGTTTAAAAACCATCTTTTGGTCTTGTTTGTTATACTGTCTCCTTGCTTTTTTAATTTCTAGTTCATAGTCCAAGCCATCTTTGTCACTACTAAAGTCAAAGAACTTTAATTCTATTTTATCTTTTACAAATTCTTTGTTTTCGTTGCAACTATCTATAAACTGGTAACCAGCATTATCAATGATAATCATCTCCACTTCGAAATTTGTCATAATATGATGCATATACTTTATGTGATCCTTAAGGTTTCCGCCGGCGACAGCATAGTTATGAACCAAGGTCCCTTGCTGAGTTTCTTCGTCTAGCTCCAGCACGGCAATTGCAAAAAAGTCAGAACTTGGGCTGTTAGAAAAACTCGGGTCAATTGCCACGATATACTTCTGCCCCTTATCCCCGACTATTTTGGTTGTGGGACTCTCCCCATCCGGTATTGTACATTCGTGCATTTTTTTTGCGCTGAAATAACTATCGCTACCGTCGGTGAATCTAGCGCAGTACTCTCTTAAAAATGAAGAATGACTCTGTCCTCCCTCTTGAGCTTCCTGAATAATAGTTTGATCTATCATATGTTCAGGTAAGGACTCGTACCCCATCTGAGACACAAAATAAGTCGCGCTACCTTTCTGCTCTCCGTATATATTTGACACCCATTCTTGGTACTGCCTATACAGATTTTCAAATGTATAACTCGCTGAAGAAAGGGCTATCATTTTGGAGTCATTTTCGAAGACCATTCTGTCCTCTTCCTTCATGTCTCCTCTTTCTACCAATCTGTCTTCTATCTCTCTAATCTCTATTCTTTCCTTCATGTTTTGAGGGGCGACCAAAAACGGCATAAGCACGGTCTTGATGGTCTCTTCTGGGAGAAGTAGATACTCATCAAGTACCAGTACGTTTGCACGAAAACCACGAATTTTTTCGCCGCTTAACGGAATAGCAGTTATAGAGCCTCCATTAATTAACCATTCGTATTGATCGTTACGTTTCGATTTCGCTCCGAAGGTTTGAGCTAAAAGGTCTGCCCCGGGCGAGTCAACGAGCTTTTCTAAATTGTTAAAAATAAATCTAGCTGTACGGAATGTTGGCCCAGCAATCATTATTTTTGTCCCCGGGTAAAATATGCACTGGAGAAAGCAGAATATACTTGCTATGAACGTCTTACCACAGCCTCGGCCCCAAACGCACATATTAAAATTCCTATTCATAAAGGCCTTTAGGGTGACCTCTTGATAAGGTGCCAGCTTGATTCCAGAAATCAGCTCTGTCGTAAACCCAACGTTGTAGCGCAAGAACTTGGCCAACGAAATCTTAGCCTCCTTGTCGTCTAGATCCCCCTTCAGCCCCAAGAGCTCCTGATTCATATTTGGGATTTCAAATTTGTATTTTTTCGGACAGTACCACATTTATAAAACCTTGTTATCGTAAGCTAACTGTAGGTCTATTTTTTTATAACAACACCCACAAGTAAAAATAAGCTCTACTATTCTAGATGACTCTTTCCTTCCGTTAACAAATAAAAATTGAATATTGGAATACTGTTGTATTAAATTTCTCACTCTGTGGAAGATAAACTCTGGACTTGCTTTAATTTTTTTAGAGATATGAGGGAGGTATTTAAATCCCAGTGCGTTATTCAGATTTTCTTCTACCAGAATAATTAAATTAGAATTTTCTTCCCTCGCTCTTTCTATTTCTTTAATAAACCTGTCGTGCCCCCCGCTCATTGTACTTATGAAGTCTGCCAAGGATTTTCTTTCTATGTGACAGTTGCAGGTATGCTCTGAGTGGCTAAACGCATAGTCCCCATAATCTAATTTTTGCAAAACTGTTTCCCTGTCAAACTTAAGTGGTTTCTGTTCCCTAGTGTCGATTAATATCTTATATTCCTTTTTATCGTACTCCTTGCCGTCTATAACCTTCGTCGGATTTACATATTTATTTTTTAGCCCCAGTGTATCGCAAAGGTCATAATAGTCAGAAAAAATTTCATTAAAATATTGAGTTGGAGGACTTAACAGGCTTCTTAATTCGACCTGAGATGGCGCATACTCTATGCCCTTATCTTCCTTTCTTTTTAATAAAATTGATTCACAGTATTCTCGAGCTTTTTCTATATGTAATTCTTTTAACCATTTTTTCATGTTGGTTTTAGTGTTAAAGTCGTCAGAAAGGTATTGGTCTCTATTTTTGAACTTTATGAATTCGCCCGTAAGTAAATCCTTTTTGGGGTAATGCTTGTGATAGTAGTCTACAAGAAGCATCTTATGTGATCTGAGGTGACGATGCAGATCGACATAATTCTTAAACTTTTCTTCACATTCTTTGCAATTAACCATCGAGTACTTCATCCTTAGATATCCCCATTACCTTTGCCTTCATTTCGTCCATGGTAGACAAATTCTCGATTTCTTTTTTGAGAGTTTTCTTTCTGATCTCAGCTAGCTTTATCATTTTTTGTCGGCTCTCTTCTTCTCTCCACATTTGAACTAAATTAAGAACGCTTGCGTTCTCACTAATTTGTTTTTTGAGCTTGTCGCTTCTTTTTTCTTTTAGGCTTTCTAGTAGTTTTTGTTGTCTGTTGACGCATTGATTGTACTCCTTGTGAGAAGTATCTATGGACTCTACGAGAGACATTGATATTCTCCTGCCTTCTGTGTCATTAGCTGTACCATCCAAGAGCTCCTGAAGCCTCTCTACTCTTCTTTGGATATTATTAGATATAACGACCTCGGTAGAAAGCACGATATACTGATCTACTTCTTCCTGAGATAGGTCCGGCTTGTCAAACGTATACCTGACGAAACTGCTTTCGAATAGCTCTCTATCAGTTTCATTTCTATAGGTGCCTATCTGATGTTGAAATCTAAATGTGTGCAGATAACCGATTAATGCATTCAGTCCATTTTTTTGATTGATTGATAATTTCGCTTTGTTTATTCCTTCGTGGACATAACGGTTCACTTTCAATATCGTTGCGGGCAAGGTCTTCGGGGGCTCGTATTTTTCTATGTCGGGGAGCAGCTCTGTTTGAGCCGCGTGAGCAATGGCAGGATTCAGGCTCTCGACATATTGGACTATAGCTCTAGACTCTTGATTGAGATTGGTGAGCTCCGGTTCTGCGAATAGAATTCTAGCCATCTCTACGGATGACATCATGGAGAAATTGTTTCTTACGAATTCTTTGTGTTCTTCTGTGAGGTCTATTTTCTGCTTGGGCTGATATTCGTGTGATCCGTGCGCCTTAATTTCTCTTGTCGCCAAAAATGCCTTTACAGCCTTTCCTTCCCTACTTCTACCATCTACGTTTTGATTTGGGTAGGCAGCGCGAATTAACTCCAAAAGAGACGGGGGCTTGTTTGGCCGCGAGTTCCATTCGTTTAGAATGTTTTCTTGTTGTTCCTTCGTTAGTGCTATTTCTGACATAATTAGTATATATCTATTTCATCATCTTCTATTAGTTCTCGAGCTCTTTTTACTATTTTCTTTTTAATATTCTTTATCTGCTTGTATCCCGGAGATCTGTTTTTTTCTGACGTTTTATATCCCATTAATTCTGCAGTGTCTACTTCAGACTTCATTTCTATGTACAAATGTTGATATATTTTCCACTCATTTGGTTTTAGTACTTCTTCCATTTTTTTATGTAAGTTTGCGGCAGACCTCTTTATATCAATAGACGCCCCCGTGCTTAAAAAGTAAACCTCTTGAGAGTGATTTTCAAGTGAAACGGGCATTTTTGCGTGCATGCTGTTTTTCTTGTTTTTCTCCCAGTTTCCATAGAGCGGGCACTCACTGGACTGCGCTCCGTAGATGGAGCACTTTGTTTCCTCTAGGCACGCTGCGCATTTAACGCAGGGCTTTACGAAATTCGTATAGTTGTTTCTTATCAGATTCTTTATCTGATTTGCAACTATCGTTCTAATCCAAGGCCTAAGTCTCTTTTTCTGATCATAAAGATGCCACTTTTTAAAGATATGAAATCTTATTATCTGCGCGACGTCGTCATAATCAATCCACGGTAAGGCTTTTAAATTCCACTTACCCCTTTTCTTCGAAATCTCTTCATCAATCTCGTCCAAACAGTCTTCAAACCTTCTTTTTCCTTCTTCCTTTTCTTTCTTAGTAGCCTTTGTCTTAGTATCTTTGGCTTTCTTTTTTTTCACCTAACTTTTCTTTTTTATCGCTGATGCCTCCTTTTGGAAGTCTTCTAGAGATTGCTTAGAAGATGGTAATGGACCGTCTGGTCGACTAATTTCGACTTTACCTAGATTTTGCGAGTCTCTTGTGCCCGCTAATTTATCTATTTTAAGCGTATTTGGACCGTTGACCTCTATGTCTATGTCTAGCCCCTCTAAGTGAGGAATACTATTTTCCGAAGGCTCTTCTTCCTCCAGAGATTCCTCGCTAACTGAGCCACCAAACTTGCCTCCGCATTTCTGACAGAAATTCGGTTTAGCTACAGCAGCATACATATTTGCCGCTCCACAAGTCTGACAATAGATTTTTGGCATTGTTATATTATAACATTATTCCTGTGAATTATGAAATATAATATGTCACAGTGAGTAAAGAAGGAAAAATAAAAGCCAGTAAGCTTATCAATGAAATTTTAGATATCTCTTATCCGCTTTGTAAGCATGAAGATCGTGAAGTTTCTGTAGAGCTTAGTAAAATAAACGACAAAACGTATAAATTATTAAAGCTACTCGAACACAAAGAAGTAGAGTAAGCTATTCGCCGAATGCATAATTAAATTTAGTTATATCTGATTGATAGATTTGTTTAACTATTTCTATTGACTCCGAATTATACAGGCTATAGTAATCTCCCTTCCAGCTAGAGTACATTGAGGTCGGGTCTTCGTCTTTTTTGTAATTTGGGTCTAATTTAGGGACCTCATCTATTTCGATTCCCGCTTTTTCTAGCAATGCTTCCGGCAAGGTCTCGCTTATATCTTCTATCTTAAAAACGTCGTCTAGCAGGCACTTGGATGGATCACTGTGGTCACAGCAAAAATATTCATAACTAGGTAGCCCAGCGCCATCTACAACGCGCTTTAACCACTCATTAAAGCTGAAGTGAAACTGCGTGGTGTGATCATACTCTATGTCGTTTCTATAGTATTGTCTGAAATTTTTGTCGGGCCTATAGAAAAAATAATATGAAACCATTTTTTTCCAAGGATTTCTTACTGTAGAAAATTTATAATATTCATCCCAAGGTCCGACAGCCTTGCCAGAATAGTCTTCGTGATCGAAGTAAGACTTTAGCGCACAAGCGTTTATGTGCAACATGTATAAAGGGTCCGCTGGGTGATTTTCTCCCTTAATGTCGCTATGTGGATCTAGTATGTATCTTATGCTGCTAGAGCCAGACTTTGGGTTAGAAAGAAAAATAACCTTCTTGCTATGACTTATCCTCATCGTGACAATGGCATTTACATTTATCGATATTACACAGGCCAACTTTACAGCACCAGTGCACTATCTTTTTCCATAATGATCCGTGATTAGGGTCCTTCTTCGGAAATTTTCCGATACCCGAATTCCATGTACTACTCATGATTTTTCCTTTTTTTATTTTTTGCAAACGCAATTGCAATCAGCTACTGAGCAACTGTCGGATGAGCAACAGCCTGCTTCGCAGGAACAATCCGAGCATCCGGAATTTCCCCAGTTACAGCCAATCACAAAAAGCGCTGCGCAAATTATGATTAAATTTTTCATTTTTTTACCTTTCTTTTTTTCTTTTTAAAGTCTTGGTGCTCTGGCAACCTTGCCCTTACTTCGTCCACCAATCCCATTTCTACAGCTTCGTCCGCATCAATCCACCAGTCCTTACGGTCCCAGTTTCTGACTATCTTATGTCTAGTTAAGTTAGATCTAGATGTGAAAATGTCAAGTATTCTTCCTTCGATTCTTTTTACTAGTTTCACTTCATCCTCTATTTCATAGGTTTTTCCGATAGCTCCGAATGCGGCCCTGTGAATCATTAGCCATGCTTGATGGCCTATCCACCTAACATCTCCAGCTTGTAGGAGAATCCCAGCCATAGAAGCAGCCATACCCAAAGACCCCGTTGTGACAAAGTGACCCTTGCCCCTAAGGTACTGAATGAAATCAAATAACTCAAATCCATCAATTATACTGCCTCCGGGAGAAGAGAATACAATTTCGATCTTACATTTGGGATCTTTGCGGTGCCACTGAGTGAGTTTATTCATACATGCTTGCACGGAATTAAAGCTTACCTCCTTGGAAAATCTATAAAGATGATTTTCTTCGTCACTTAGAAGCTCTTTTTGTCTAGAAGAATATGCTTTTTCGAATTCTATCTCGGACTTGCCCGCTTCTGCCGCAGTTTTTCTAGTCTCGGACTCTGTCTTTAGGATTTCAGCTTCCTTGCCTCTAAGCTCGGCCTGTTTATTTTCCAGTTCTGCTTTCTTTAGGAGCAGGTCCATTTTGATTTCTTCTTTTGTTCTGGTTTGTTCGCTCATTTTTTATGTTCTCCCAATTTTTTTATTAAGTATTTTACTAACTCAGACCTCACGATATCTTCTTCTGTAAACTTAAAGCCATAAATTCCCATGGCAGCGCTCTCCTCATCGGAGAAGGTCTTGAACATGTGCTCAAACCCTCCTTGGACATTTTCGCTACGCAAGTCGGTTTGCATCGGATCTGCCAGTACAAAGCACCTGCTGCCTTCACCCATCCTTGTCAAAACGGTAACTATTTCTTTTGAAGTGGAGTTCTGTGCTTCGTCTAAAATTATACACTTGTTAGTCCAGTTCATCCCTCTTGCGAAATTAACGGGGAACATCGAGATCCTTTTTTCCTCTTCTAGTTTCTCCGTTTTCGTGGTGAGCAACAATTCGTCCAGTTTATCGAGGAAGGGTAAGTTATAAAATCTTAGTTTATCTCCTGCATCCCCGGGTAAAAATCCCAAGCTTCGATCTGAGCTCTCTACGGCAGACCTAAGATACATTATGTTATCGACCGCCTTCATGTTTAAAAGCTGCAGGCCGCAGTAAGTGGCCAATAATGTTTTGCTTGTTCCCGCGGGTCCATCAACAAAGACGATTTTAGTATTATAGTCTAACGCAATACGAAAAAACTCTTTTTGTTTTTCTGTCCAAGGAAATTGATTGATTTTTATAACCCTTTTTATCGGGTTTTGAACCATGAATCTGCTTTCTTTTTCGTTCAGGTTTTCGGCCAGTTCCTTGTCTCCTCGGATTTTAACCTTACCTGTCGATTTAGTTTTCTTTGCTGGCATTAACTATAATTACACCGCATAACTATTCATGGTCACATTGATCTGCCAGATCTCTAAATTCAGTATCATACATGGACTTGTAGTGTGTAATCGTTTTTACCAAGCCCTTTTCGAATGAATACCTAGGTTTCCACTTTAGTTCCTTTGTAATTTTAGAGTTATTTATAGCATATCTAAAATCGTGCCCTAGCCTATCCTCTACAAATTCTACGCAGTCTTCTGGCTCTACTTTTAGACCCTTACAAATGTCATAGATAATTTGAAGATTAGTCTTTTCGTTATTTGCTCCGACGTTATACGTCTCTCCCAGTGTTCCTTTCGTAAGAATCGCCCATAATGCATGACAATGATCCTCAACGTATATCCAGTCCCTGACATTCCTACCTTCACCGTAAACTGGAATTTTCTTTCTACTTAAGATAGAATTAATTACTACAGGTATAAATTTTTCTTTATGCTGACTTGGCCCGTAGTTATTTGAGCAATTAGACAAGGTGACGGGCAGATCGTACGTATGAAAAAATGCCCTTACCATATGGTCAGAAGCGGCTTTAGACGCCGCATACGGGTTTCTGGGGGCATAGGGGGTATCTTCAGAGAAGCTTCCCTTTTCTCCCAGTTCGCCATAGACCTCATCTGTGGAGATGTGATGATATCTCTCTATCCCATATTCTCTGCAGGCTTCTAGGAGATTAAACGATCCTATGATATTACTATTTACGAATGGCCTCGGGCTACTAATTGAGTTGTCAACGTGGGTCTCTGCTGCAAAGTGCATCACGTGACTTATTTTATATTTTTCGAACACGGCGTTTACATAGCGCTCGTCCTTTAAGTCGACGTTTTCGTGTGAGACTTTATGGTGGTCATCCACGGCATCTTTAATATTTGCATAGTCTCCTGCATATGTGAGTGAGTCGAGAATTACTATGCGTTTTACCGCGCTTCTTTTCTTTATAGCTAGGTTCACGAAGTTCGAGCCAATGAAGCCACAACCACCTGTTATTAAAAGGTTCATCTTATGTAACCTAATACCTCCTCTAAAATTTTAACTGGTAAGTTATTTATGTTTCCGATTCTTCTTAGTAGGTCTACGGGCTGTTGCCCGTCACTTCTAAAGTGCAGAATTTTTGCATCGTCGTTATACCTGTAAGCAGAGACAATATGTTCATGATTTTTCTTAATGCTAAACTCCTTCCCATGATCCTGAAGAGTAAGACAAAGAGACGGAGTTTCTATGTGCGCCCCACGAGTGGTCCATGATCTTTCTATCCATTTTTTTAAGAAATCTCTTCCGCGTTCATTATGCACAACGACCCAAGAGCCTATGTGATCTAAGGTATACCCGTCTTGATTGAGGGGTCTATCGTCGGGGTCAATATGACATACCTGTATATCGCAATCGTCATATATCTCATCATTAAAATTCTCTAGAACACATTTATCTGCGTCCATCATTACGATCGGATAATTTTCCTCATCCTCACATAGTTTTAGCAGTTGTCTGGTCTTTTCTGATACGGCGTTTCTCCAGTCATTATCATGTATTCTTTGAGGTACAGAATAAGTCGTGGTGTCCATAAAATGTATCTTGTCGGATAATTCACATATTTTGGATTTAGTTTCCTTGTTGACTCCCACGTCTGCGATATAGATATTTTTGATATTATCTTCCATTCGCAAAAGCAGGGACTTCAACCAAACCGTCCCGAGTGCATAGTACGCTTCGTTTAAAACGGAATAAATCGTTATCTTGTCTCCTCTGGGCAGTCCTTGAAAATCGTTATCGTTACTCATTTTTTAAAATCCTCTTTTTTCTCCCCTCGCAAATGGGTAATCATGCTCCGTTAGGTAGTTATCTATAACAGATTTATACACGTTGTTCTTCAATTCTTGTGTTAAGTTAAGAAATTCTTGAACTACCTTCGTGTCTAGATATGGATAGCGAGCCTCTAGCCCAAAAGACCCACCAACATATTCTTCTTTAGCTAAATAAGACTCCATAGTGCTTCCATGAAAACTGTTCCAAGGGAATATAGCACTTAGATCTTTGGGGAACAAGCCGCCGAAGTTACTATGTCCAAAATATTTTTTTCCTTTAAATCCATAATCGCTAAACACCTCATCTGCTCCCATTCCTGACAAATACATCTTTATCCCATCCTCTTTCGCACGCTCGCACACCAAGGCTAGCCAATTAGACCCGCTATCCGTAGAAAGGTCTATGTATTCTGAATAAGACTTATGATTGGTATGAGGGCACACAGAATCGATAGTATATAAAAATGGTTCAGTTTGATTACATATAGTGCTGTTGCTTCTCACATAGTTTTCTTGTGTTTTATGCAATCTCTCATAAGCACCGAACTCCGAGTTTTCTATCAGCTTCCATCGGCGTTCCAGCACGTCTTTATTCTCTTTCGGGGCGTTGGCCCATGAGTATTCTTCGTCTATAACAGAGTAAGCCTTGAAGGGGACGTTTTGATTCAATAGCTCTAGGCATATTCCTCCGCTATCGTAGCCACTACTTAGTCCTAGAAATATTTTTTGGCTGGAGTTGGATATTCTTTTCTTCATGGACTCCTTGAATGCTAAATTCCAGTCCTCAAAGCTGTCCTTGTATTGATCAAGATTAAAATCATATATCTGATAACTGCGTTGTTCTTCTAGTGTGCTAATTTTGAAGATTTTTACTGTGTTTGGGGGCATCTTTTTAACGTCTACATGTCCCATTAGGTCTAGAGGAGTTTTGTAGGTGCTGCATCCAAACTTATCATTAGCTACAGAATAAAATATAGGCTTAGTTTTAAATACGTCGCTAGCAATTATAATCTTGTCATTCTTGAAGTCGAACAAAATGACAGCGAACTCTCCATCTAATTTTTTAATAAACTCATCGCCATGCTCTTCATACAAAGGGATCAGGCATTCCCCATCACTTTTGTAGTCCCCAAAAGACTTGAAGTTATAAATCTCTCCGTTATAGAGGCAAACGGTATCTTCCTTGGTGAAGGGCTGAACGGTAAACTCTCCGGTCATGCTAAGCAAGTTGTGCAAAAAGGTATAGCCATTAGCCTTAATTACGTTGGTGTGATCTGGTCCCCTTAACTTTAAATAAAAGTTGACCTTGTCGTAGTTATCTTTTTCGAGATTTGAACAATATATACTGCACATATTAATATTTTTTTATAAGTTCTGGTTCTTCTACCTTAAGAAAGAATTCATTTCCATCCGGGTGGTGAATGTACCCGGGGAGAATGGAAATATTTATTTTATCTTTTAATTCATGTAAAACGTAAGGAAAAGTAGTTTGATCTCTAGACGAGAACCTACAAGTAAGTTCAAACCACTTAAATCCTAGCTCTTGGGTCGCGGAATTGTTTTTTCTAACGAAACAACTCATTTCGTATAACCCGTTATTCTCGGGGTACTCCTCTGACTGAAGAAAGTTAATTGTATTTTGTATGTAGTCTGTTTGCTCTATTTGAGACTGAGCACATACGACAGCCTCTTGATAGGCACAATTACGGTAAGGGTGATCGAATAAAGCAAGATCATTGTCTCTTAAATATTCCTTGCATATTTTTCGGGGATTCATTTTTAATGATTGACAGGAGTCTATCCAGATATATGCCTCATGCTCTCCGGGAACGAATAAGTGCGGCAGCATTTTATATATTTTATGATTACGTCGATTACCATAAACTTTGTCGAAACTATACTGGGGACCAGTAATCTGTTTCCATCCTTCTGTCGACTCGTGTGCTCGATCAACGAACGCAAAAAAATCTAAATCGAAACTCTTATAGCTCGATTCTTCTTCGGTTAGCGAGCGAAGACCGCCCCTACTTCCAAAAAGCGCTGTCAATACCGCTATTTTCATCTATTTCTTCTCCTCTCCAATTTGTAAGAGCTTCCTCTAGGGCTTGAGTGGTAGTTCGGACCTTGATGCCATGTTTGCCTAATTGTTTTTTTAGTTTGGAGTTATCTAGAATGCAATTAGACCTAGGGGTAGAGGCTGCCTTTTTGTACATTTCTTTTTCATTTTCGAAAAACTTAAATTCTTTTCCTAGATTAAGGATTTTGTTTATTTTGTTTGTTACCTGCTCGGTTGACAGGGGGTTAGAGTTAACGACATTATAGATTCCATAGTCACAATTATTTAACCACAGGTCCAAACAGTAATTCACGAAATCAGAGCGATGAGAAACTGAGTTCTTAAGGTTTAGTAATCTTTCATATTTTATTAGTTTACTTAGATAGTTCCTTTCGCCGCTATGCTCATCGAAGGGAATTCTGAGTCTCCAGATGTAGTATTCCCCACCAACCTCTTTAATCCTTTGCTCTCCCAGAGCTTTAGTTCCGCTATAATAACTACATGGAGGTATATCAAAACAAAAATTGGGCCCATCATCCTCTTGAAATCTTTTGTCATATCCGTTGTAGATACAGCCGGAAGATACATGACCCCAAGGAACCCGTGCCATTTGGCAGGCTTTCGCTATAACCGCAGGTAAAGTAACGTTCCCCCTGAAGGTGTCTTCCTGAAAAACCTCGCAAGCATCTACATTTGGCTTGCCGGTATAACCAGCGCAGTTAATAAGAAAACTAGGCTTAAGCTCTCTAAGCATTTGGTAAAGTAAGGTATAATTATAATAGTCACTCTCACTCCTAGTAAGATTTATGTATTCTATACCTCTCGACGTTAGTTCAGAAGAAAACTGGCTTCCGACATAGCCCGTGCCTCCAATTAGTAGTATCACGCTTTTCTCCTTCTGAACATATTTCTAATTCTTTTCCAGC
>CEPX01197690.1_pt1 | contig 13479 bp, 14 predicted proteins | sample 361361 | NCBI WGS metagenome assembly CEPX01 (sample SAMEA2619974, study PRJEB7988) | marine metagenome | biome: marine biome (ENVO:00000447); feature: mesopelagic zone (ENVO:00000213) & marine oxygen minimum zone (ENVO:01000065); material: "saline water (ENVO:00002010), including plankton... | reverse complement strand
TGTTTTCGAACAACTTCTATAATCTTCTCTTCATCAACTTTGTTCGTTCCAAACGTATTAATGTTAATAGAAGTTGGCTCTGGGACACCAATAGCGTAGCTAATCCCTAATTCACACTTATCAGCCAATCCAGCTGCAACAATGTTTTTTGCAATATATCGAGCAGCATAGGCACCAGAACGATCAACCTTAGAAGGATCCTTACCACTAAAAGCTCCTCCACCATGTCTGCCAATACCTCCATAGGTATCAACAATAATTTTTCTTCCTGTTAATCCAGCATCTGCCTCAGGACCACCTTTAACAAACTTTCCAGTAGCATTGATATGTAGTTTAGTATTTTCATCCATCATATCGCCAACAACTGGTTTAATCACTTTCTCAGTAATCTCTGCTTTAAGACTATCTTCAGAAACATCTTCTTTGTGTTGTTGTGCAATAACTACAGCTGTTACTTTATGAGGCTTGCCGTCATGATACTCAATACTTACCTGGCTCTTCCCATCAGGACCAAGTCCTTTAATCTCATCTGATTTACGAACTTCAGCCAACTTTCTAGTCAACTTATGAGCCAACATAATTGGCATTGGCATCAACTCTGGAGTTTCATTGGTAGCAAAACCATACATCATACCTTGGTCTCCTGCACCTTGTTCTTTATGTTCACCTTCGCCTTCTGTTACACCTTGAGCAATATCTGGTGATTGTTCTGAAATACTTACAATAACTCCACAATCCTCAGCATCCATCCCAAAATCAGGATCAGTATATCCTATCTCTGTTAATGTTTTTCTCACAATCTTTTGGATGTCAGCAAAACCTTTTGTAGTAATCTCTCCACAACAGAAAATAATACCTTTTGTTGTAGCTGTCTCACATGCTACTCGAGAATGAGGATCTTGTTCTAATAATGCATCTAATACCGCATCACTTACTTGATCGCAGATTTTATCTGGATGTCCTTCAGTTACTGATTCTGATGTAAAAAATTCAATTTTTGTCATGTTACCACCTTTGTGTTTTGAAATTGATTATGTTTATAAGTTTTGTGGGTCTCCATTATCGTTTAATTTCGTCTGCAATAATGGCAGGATAGAGTTCTTCATTACTTCTACCGTATACTTTTTTTATCTTATGGATTTCACCTAATCTTTTTTGGTAGACCTTAGATTCTTCATGAGCCAGTCTGTTAATTCCAATAACCAAGGAATCACCAGCAACCTTGTAATCGCTAACAAAAGTGTCCATACCTTCTTTACGGAAATCTGGAAGATGACCAAACAGCAGTCTACCACATTTCCTTTCATGGAAGGCTGTAGGGAAATCTTGCTGGTCTCCTTGTTTCTTGTCAACAAAAGTAGCTATATTGCCGCCGATAGTATCAGCATTGAAATAGAGACCAAGTTTTTTTGCTACGCCTTGAGCACCAAAACGTCTATACACTTCAGAGTGACCTAGAAAATGTTCGAAAACTTCATTTCTAATTCCATGGATAGCATCATTTGTATGGAACCATAATACTGATGGAGCATACTCTGCTCTCGCCTTTGTCCATACCCTTCTTCGAGGATCTCTAATCTTTAGACCATCAGGTGATATATTTGCATCAACCTTGCCTATTGGCCTATTAGCTGCACTACCACTCACTTGAGCCAATTCACCAAGCGCAGCATCAACTGATTTTTGATATACCATATCACCTACAAATAATTTAATATGCCTTTTCGTTGCCCTTTCTGTAACTTCATCTGTAAACATCCTAATTGACCCGTTTTCATGAGCTGGTCGGATATCAACCCCAAATTCATGAACGAGATAATCAGCAATCCTTTGAAACTGCTGCATATGAGGATTTGGATACTTGCCCCTAATTTCCTGTTCTCTTTGATGTTCTAAACTCATTACCTATCACATCTATCAAACCCCCACCCCATTTAAAAACCCTCTTGACTAAAATATTCGTATGAGAATTAATCAAAAAAATACCATTGTATGACTTAATAGTGATGAAAAACACAAATTCTTTTAAATAGCAAGTGAACCTTATATGTTATGAAGGATAGATCAATTATTGATAAAATTGGCTTGATAGAAGACCCTCTCCAAAGAAAAAAACCAAAGGGAGAAGAAGAGGTTATTGCAAGGTATCCTGCTGTAGCTCTAGCGTTGGTAGAAAATTCTATGGGCATTCAGGGCGTAGAAGCACTTATTGCAGATATTCATACTACCCATATTTCTCCCGCAGATGCAACAAGCATAACTCCTGATGTACTTAGAAGACATCTTATGATTGATAGTAGTTGGATCTCTGGATTTATGTATATGGCAGTACTGGAGCGTGTTGATCATGCACTCGACAAACATCCTAGCCTAGAAGAATTCGATAATGATATTTTTAAGGCAGTTGGACACCTTTCTTTTAACAACAGGATTCGAGATAGAATTGGCGTAAAGTATAAAGAAAATGCTATAGCAGACTTTGGAAAAATTCTGGGACTTGGATATCTCCTTTCCAAAATTAATACAGGAAATAAAAATTATAATAGACTTATTGAGATGGATGCTGAAACAAACGGTACGACCTCAATCATAACAAGAGATACACTTGAAAGATATGAAAATGCTATTCTTGAAACTTTTGGAGAACTAGCACCCATTATATTTCAACAGGATGATGTACTAACAATCGCAGGGCTAGGAGGTTTTGCTCATAATATGGGTGTAAAACAATATAACATCCAATCTATTGGTCAGGAACGAAATGGTGCTCCTGATGCCTGAGCAATATCTACTGAACCTCCAGATTTTACATCACCTTTTCCGTAAGAGAGTTCTGCTAAAAATTCAAACTTCGGATGAATATCCCAAATAGCAAACATTCCTGGTGTAAATAGTTTTCCAGCCCTTGCTTCATCTCTGAATGTCCTAATATCAATAGAGGAAGCAGGAATACCTAGAGGTGTTGCAATCGCAGCTGCCTGAGCATCTGTTGCATCTTGAGCATCTTGTAAGAAGTCGCCATTACCTAATGACCAAGTAAGTGAAGATCCAACTTTATCTGGAAGTAATCTCTTTAATCCATCTCCTGCGTAAGTATCTGAAGAATATCCTCCGAGAATTGTGGCAAGAGCAACCCCTGCAGCAATTTTCAATGGTTCTCCGAATTTATTTGTAGGAACTCTACTTCCAGCTACGGCAATTTCTGGACCGAAATAACCTCCTAATCCGACTCTTCTTTCATTAATAGGGATAGCATTACCATTATTATGTGCAGCAGCAATTGCTGCTTCGTCAACAGGAACAAAGTCTGGCCTAATAACTGGTAGTATCTGTGCACCTGGTCTTTCTATTAATCCTAGATTACCTACCTGTAATCCACTTGGTCTATAATCTTCCTTTGTTGCTTGTTTGTAACTCATGGTAAATACCTCACTGCTTGATGGCAACAGAATGTTCAGAGTACTTTTAAACATTTGTTAAGTTCAATATAGCTATTGAAGTATAGATATTATATTTTCATGAGACAACATTTATAAGACCGTACAAAAATAGTAATCCATGTGTGGTATCCTAGGAATATTCGGTCCAAAAGCAACAGAATCTACAATTAAGAAAGGAATAACCTGTCTCATACCGAGAGGAAAAGACAATCAAGACATAATTAAGGTAAAGAATGGTATAATCGGTCATACACTCCATTCTATAGTTTCTTTTGTCAAACAACCCTTTGTTGGTGAAGGAGTCTTTGTTGGCAATACTGAAATCTATAATTGGGAGAAATTGGCTGAGAAACATGGAATTACTGCCAAAAATGACTCTGATTTAGTCTTTCAATTGTTAGAGTCTGGATTACCAATCAAATTAGTGACTAATTTGTTAGATGGTGTCTATGCTTTTGCGTATTATAGAGATGATGTATTGTATCTTGCTAGAGATCTGGTTGGTGTAAAGCCAATCTGGTATTCTGAAAAACCATTTGCATTTGCCTCTGAACGAAAAGCCCTGGAAAAAATGGGCTTTTCTGGTAAAGAATTGAATCCTAGACAAATACTAGAGTATGATGTAAAAAGTAAAAAAATAAAACTAGTAAAAAGAGCATTCTTCACAACAGCTCCTGAACATCGACAGTCTGAAACATTTATTCAAGGAAAAACTCAAGAATTACTTACCAAAGCAGTCTGGAAACGATTGCCAGAAAAGAAGTTTGGACTATTATTCTCAGGTGGGGTTGATAGTTCTGTCTTAGCTCAACTACTAAAAGCATTCAAACAACCATTTACATGCTATACGGTTGTAGTGGATCATCCTAGCTTTCAAGAACCGCATGATTTGGAAGCTGCAACAAAAACAGCTAAGGCCTTAGGATTAGATCATAAAATCCTAAAAATATCTCAAAAAGAGATTGAAAAAATGCTCCCAATTGTTATTCCATTAATAGAAGATAACAATGTCCAGAAAGTTTCAGTTGCTCTAACTTTTTTTAAGGCTGTGGAAGAAGCTGCTAAAGATGGGTGTAAGGTATTGTTTTCTGGTTTAGGTGCTGAAGAGTTGTTTGCAGGCTATAAACGTCATAAAAGTTCTCTCCAATTGAATAAAGAGTGTTTGAGTGGCTTTCGTAAGATGTATGAAAGAGATCTGTATAGGGATGATGTCATTACCATGTTTCATTCAGTTGAATTACGATTGCCATTTTTAGATAGAGAGTTGATTGAGTATAGTTTGAAGATACCTCCATCTTTGAAAATTAATGGTGAGAAAGATAAATTAGTGTTACGGAAGATTGCTGAAGAGATTGGTATATCCCATGAAACAGCCTATCGTAAAAAAAGAGCAGCACAGTATGGCTCTAATGTCCAGAAAGCTTTGAAGAAATTAGCCTCAAACCATGAAAGTGTCTCTGCCTATGTGGATACCTTTAGTAAAAGAAAGAATCCTAGGTTAGGTGCTTTACTATCTTCTGGAAAAGACTCTGTGTTTGCTATGTATAGTATGATGGTACAGAATTATCCTATAGAGTGTTTGATTACATTAAAGAGTAATAATCCAGATTCCTATATGTTTCATACGCCAACTATAAACTTAGTAAAGGAACAATCAAAGTCAATGAAAATTCCTTTAATTGAACAAGAGACTAAAGGAGTAAAAGAGAAGGAATTAACTGATTTACGAAAAGCTTTACAAAAGGCTAAAGAGAAGTATGGCATAGAAGGTGTAGTTACAGGAGCTATTCGTTCTAACTATCAACGAGACAGGATAGAGAAAGTCTGTGATGGACTATCTTTGAAAATCTTTGCACCACTCTGGCATATTGATCAGGAAAAGTATATGAGGAATATTATCAATAAAGGATTTTCTTTTATCATGACTAAAGTCGCAGCAGAAGGACTTGATAAAAGTTGGTTGGGTCGTGAGATAACTAATAAAGATATTGATAACTTAGTTAAGCTTCACTCTAAGAATAAGATTGAGATAGCTGGAGAAGGCGGAGAGTTCGAAACATTAATGGTAGATGGACCTATATTTGATAAGAAGATTAAGGTTAAGGTGAAAGAAATAATTGAGGATGAAGGGAGTTGGTGGATTCAATTAAGATAAAAGGGAAATATCATTAGTCTGATTAAATCTTCTGATTTGTTCTCTTAATTGTGGGTCATAATCATCATGTCTGGTATAATCCATAGAGTCTCTAGCTAGCCCCTCACTCCAAAGCCCTGTATAGATATGTATATTCAAGGCGTGAGTAAATCTAATAACCTCTGCTACGCTTTGGATCTTAGGAGGCTTATATCCTACCTCTTCCATCTCACCTGCAAGAGTTGAAGTTTCAGGAATATAGGTAGGATTCAAATATATATTCAGATGTATCCCCTCCTTTTTCGTTAAATCGTGTAAATATTGGATAGTATCTTGTGCCTCCTGCACACCCTCTTCCTCAGTCATATGTGGCCCAGGTTTAAGCATAACGTAGCAAGTTAACTGTGCCCCAAACTCTCCAAGCAAAGTGATTGATCTTTCAAAGGATTTTCTTGGAATTTGTTTGACTAAAACATCCTCTCGCAGATGATCATCCACAGTTTCAAAACCAATGGTAGCATCAATCGTAGTTCCTGCGAATCTATCTTTAACAAAGCTGAGAGATCTTGAAGTAAGATATTCTGGTCTGGTTTCCAGAGCAAAAGTTGTAATATTGTCATATGAAGCAAACTTCTGAAAAATATATTCCAACGACTCTCTCGGAAACCTCTTCGCATCCAAGATAGATCCATCGTTGCCAAAACTTAGCACTTGTATGCTTGGAAGATCACCTGCATATTTTTCAAGCAGCCAGTCCACCTGGGCATTAACATCTTCAGCTGAAATATCTTCTTCAGGTGAACTAAGAGGAAGATCACAATGTGTGCACTGAAATTGGCATCTGCGAGAATAAAAAGAGACTACAAGATCTTTTTTTCCAAGAAAAGTTCTAATGCTATCATACTTTGGTGTTACGTTCTGTAATATAGTCAGATTGTTCATGCAGCCCCCTCCAAAACGTGTAATGCTGACTCCTTCGTGGATATATCTTCTGTCTTAGTGTGCTGGATCAGCTGCTTTGTGACTTCATAGATTCTTTTGGTACGCTGTATACCTTTTTCGTAGGAAATAGGAAGATGGTCAACAAATTCTTGATCTAGTACAACAGCTCCTGATGAAATAACAAAATCAGGTATATACAAGACTTTATTTGCAGCTAATTGGCTCTCCTCATCGAGAGTAAATGGCAGGTTGGCTGACCCCCCAACAAGTGTAAATTTGAGATTATCTGGATAGTGATCAAGATACTGGCCAAAACCACATGGAACAAATACATCATATTCCCCTTCTAGAGAGTGTATAAGCTGGATACCTTCAGGAGGAGATACAGCGTCTGGATGAATATCATATCCACTCACAATAGCTCCTCTTCGATGCAAAGAATAGGCTATGCAGCTTCCAGTCTTCCCCAATCCTGCTACTAACACACGTTTTTTCTTAAAAGTGGATACATCATATAGCTCCTCAAGACCTGCCTGCAGACCCCATAACACACCTTGTGCAAGAAAAGAGGTAAAGGATCCTATTGTTCTAAGGTTGTCAGAATTTTCGAGTACTCTCTCATATTTTTCATGTAGAAGATCTAGATCATCGATGGATGTTCCTGCATCCCCAGCCAGATAGACAGGTAAATCCAAGCTCGTAAGCCATTCCCCCAACTCAGAAAAGCCTTTTCTTCTATCATCAATCTGATGGACAACAAGTTTTGCTCCGCTGTAAGGGAGATTGTGAACCCTATACTTTTTAGTCATAAGATCAGCCAGAGACTGAGCATGTTGGATGGCTTCATCTTCAGAATAAAGATGAGTCCTAGTACCACCAATATATCGATCAAATGCTCCACCACTATCTAGTGCAAGTACAGACTGTATGTTGTTATTATTGAATTTTTCAATTATCATTGGTAATACTAGCTACCCCATAGACAAATTCTAAAGTATCTCCTGTGACATCATGCTCAAACCTTGAAAACATAGGAGTATACTTTTCCCCTATCTGATTTCTATCAACAAACATCATGACTGAAAAGACTGTTTCGAGAATACCAGTTCTATCACCTAATAGGGAGACTGGAGCCTGGACAAATTCATCTGCATGAGGAATACCTAAGCTATCACAAGAACGTGTTATGTCTTCAAATACTGTTTTCTCAAATGCAGCACCATGAACTTCCTCCCAATATTTTTCACCATAAGATACCCAATCTCCTCTTTTAGAGGGCAATGTTAAGAGGGTAATTCCTCCTGGATGGAGTCGTTTCTGGAACTGTCTTACTGCTTGATAATCAGTGCAGTCAAAGCCGCAAAGGGCATTATTAGCAAGAATAATGTCATAGTGACTTTGAGTAGTAAGAGATGACCAATCAGATGCAATACCTTGATTCAGCTGGTCAGCAGGTACGTTTTCTCTGTAGAGTTCTAGTGCTTCAGGACTAGGATCTAGATAATCAACACTAGGGTCTACAGAAAGAAGGGGCAATAAATATTGCATCATTCTTCCAGTTCCGCAGCCAACATCAAGGAAACGAACATTTCCAGAAGAAAACCTAGCGTTAATTCTTGCAGCTAAGACCTCTGCAATCAGTGCATACTCTCCATCGATGATCCTCTCAAAATCTACATATTGTTGGTATCTTGCCTGATAGTTCTCTACACTTTTATCGACTTTCATTATCTGTTAGCCTCTACAGTGAAATGCCATCCATCTTTGTCTAATCTCTTAATGGAAAATCCTGTCTCTTCAATTGCCTGTCGCAATTCATCTTCCAGAAACGCATAGTGGGTAATCCCTTTTTCATATCCACTAACTGGAATATATGTTTGAGAAGAGACCATTTTGATATGATCACCACTTAGGTTGTCTACGTAGATATCATCTTGTACTTTTTTGAGATCAAATGTATCCCAGTTAGCAATTTTTAATATAAAGGTTCCTCCAGGTTTCAGTACTCGGTAGACTTCTTGAAAAGCTCTTTGAATCTTTTCCTTAGTATTGTGGTTCAGGGCCTGTAAACTAAATACGAGATTGAAATGTTGATCTGGATATTGTAGAGCAGAAAATATCTCGCCTGTGATGACTTGTAATTTAACCTTGCCATTCTCTGCTCTCTCTTTTGATTTCTGATTTCCTGCTTCTGATATCTCTAAAGTTGCTACATCATGGCCAACCTTTGCCATCTCAAAAGCAACACGTCCATCTCCAGATCCTAATTCAAGCATAACCAAATTTTTATTTGTTTTGACTAGTGCATCCATGCATACTGGAATGGCTGAAGCATATCTCTCTTCATTGTCTTTCCAGACTTTATCATAGGGGTTTTCAGCTGTCATGAGATCCAAACATCTCCCGAATCTCATCTGCCGTGAAATCCTTTAATTGTTCTCTCGAAAGTCGTTTAACTTCATCTCTCATTCTTTCATAATCTTCATCTGAAAATTGGGATTCAAACAACAGCTTGAAATTATTTCTCCCTGAGTGCTTTCCAAAAAATAACATCTCATCAATTGCCTCCTCGTCATAGTCGTAATCAAAAGCATCTCTTTTTCCCATTAATGCTTTTGCGTGTATCCCTGAGACATTTGGATATTTTCTTTCTAGATTTACCTCAGGAGGGAGGACTCCTCTGCACATCCTATCAAGATCTTCAAGCACTATTGGAATGAGGTCATAATTTATACCTTCTACCTCAATACCCTCTCTATTCCGAAAAGTCTCTAGAACCTGTTCTGTAGCAACGTTACCTGCTCTCTCACCAATACCTCTAAAAGTTGCATCAAATCCAACAGCACCTTCGTAGATTCCGGCTATGACACTCTCTACCGCCTGTCCATTATCGTTATGATAGTGAACGACAACTTTCCCAGGAACTATCTCGTTCAGCTCACGTATATGTTTTTTTGAATGTTCTGGAGTCATAATTCCTGATGTATCACAGGGTTGATAAAACCTAATCATAGGTGCAATTTCTGCTAGTACCTCCCCAAGATAACCCATGTCAGCTCGTGTTCCATCTCCTCCACAGAAATCTACAATGAGACCTTGGTCGTTGGCATACTGTACACAATCAACAATATCTAAAGTGTTTTGTTCCCTTGTCTTGCCTCGTGCTTCCATCAATTTATCAGAAACATGGACAAAAGTATATGCGACCCTAGCGTTTACCTCGACAGCCTGGTCTACATATTTTCTATGTACCATGGTGGCAGCACCTAATTTATCTCTCAACCTGGTATCATTCAACATCTTTATGAGCATTCGCTCATGTTCATCTATAGAGGGCATGAGATCAACCTCAAAAATCCCTAATTCTTCCATGCGATAACACCAAGCAATTTTCTCATCATCTCTAAAGCTTAGTCTAGGCTGCTGCTCTCCATCACGCAATGTTGAATCAAACACATACAATTGTTCAGTCTTCATTAAAATCCCCCCACAAATTTCCTGAGATAAAAGTTTCTAGGTAATCTTTTTTATCCTGAACTCCCATAGGAGACTCAAGAAATGTCTGCCATGCCTCATATTCAAAATGCATTATTCTGTTCTCCCAAGTGCAGGCTACACCTGTTTTCTCAAGTGGTTTTCTAGATAATGTTTCTGAGTCTTCTACTGTATAGGTAGAGGTAAACAACACATTTCCCCTTCCCCAGAGATTAATGCTGAGAAATCCCTGTGATAGAATAGCAAAACCAATGTTTTGGTGTGTGTCAAGATCTGAATGCATCTCTCTATCAAGAAATTCTGGGAGTGTTGACGCTAAATGCTCTGGCATATTTTCATTCTCTCTTTTCATGTGATACATTTTAAGTGAATAATCATCCCCACTCAAAACTCCCTGGGGGATAGCAGTCCTTCTCATATATCTATATGGCTGCTGATATTGATCAAGAGAATCATCTATATTGCCAACATTATCTAAGGAATGAATATCCACAAGAGGGATGTGTATGGTTTTCAATATGCGTCACCATGAAACGGATAATGGAGATGCTTTTATAAATGTTTTCAAATAAGGATGTTTTGATATATAGGTAGAAATAGATTATTCTTAAATAATCTCCCCACCATGATAGAAACAAGTGTATATGATCTTATTGTCTTTCTCTATGGTTTCTTTACCATGGAAAGAAGTTATTGAACCTTTAACTTCATTCTTGTATAGGTAAGGTCCTATAGTTAGTTGTCTAGGTCCTCTAAAAGGTAGATCTTTGGTTACTTGTAGTAATGCTTGTTTTAATATTTTGTATATTTTAGGATTGGTTGTTTTCCCCCAATAGTTCATTATCCAGATTGGTTTATCTTTGGATACGATTTCTTGTCCTCCAAATGGATTGGAACCGTAATAGGTGTCTTTGTAGGAGTATTGATTGTCTTTATATGTTAGAGTCTTACCAGACGCATATGTTGCTTTCTTTGCTTTAACTAAGAATTCTGCTAGCATAAGGATTGATTAAGTTTGTTTGTTTTTATTTGTTTTGGTACCACAAGACAACTGCGGGATATATAAATAAGTTAGAATATTGAATAATTATGTACAAAGATCTTCTAAAAGAGGCTAAAGAGATTGAAAGATATCTATATGCTAATGGGATTAGAAGCTTTGACCAATGGCCAATGGATAAAAACCTTTATGACTTAATGCATAGATGTATAGATTTGAAGACTGAATACTATAAACGAATTAAGAGGAAATTGGTAAGAGATGGTATGAGAATACCTGTTAAGGTTGATGATACTGTTGTTTTTGTTAGGAAGGGAGAGGATGCGAGGGAGAGGGTTAGAGAATTAAAAAATCAAAAACTACCAATAATTAAATAACAAAAAAGATATGTGCCTATTTAGTAATGTTTTTAAACATCTTCTTATTGATTATTCTGGGACAAGACAATGATAAGAAAAAGACATCGTGTGGACGTTTACATCCACGAGGGCAAGGAAGGTGAAATCACAACCCCATATGCAAATGTAATAAAGATTATCGCAATCCCTATTATTTTAGTGATATTAATTAGCGGATTAGCCGTTGGGTTCGGATTTATAGATGCAAAGACATATAGCAAAATCATTCCTTGGATAACTGTGGAAGACAAGTATGTTGCTCCTACACAATCCGATGCAGAAATTACACATAGAAAATTCTTTGACACAGTTCAAATAGGTATGACTGCTAGGGAAGTTTTACCCCTAAAGAGTTCTAAAGGAATGATAATTAGAATACCTACTGCTGGCTCTACAACGGAGACTATAACAGGGTATCAGTCTGATGGATGGTATCTGGAAATCGACTATGATGGAGAGTATGCCGTTCGGACTGATGATAGTACACATATAATCACAGAAAATAAAGTTGTGAGAGTTAAACTTTATCATGATTCTGAGTTGATGAGAGCAAAATAATATTCATTTCTGTCGTCTATACTTATTTTTATTTCCGCCATCTCCAGAAATCTTCCGAAAATAAAATTATATACGGAAATAATATCAAAGTCATGACGACAGTTTCCGGACTCTCCAGAAATACTTCTGTTTTTTTTAAGAAGGACTTATTAAGGAGCAATCCTATTGAATTTATAGACAGTTTCCAGCAAGTATCCACAACCACAAGACAACCACACGGATAAACTATATAAAGACTAACAATTATAATATATTTTGAGGTGAAAATGAAAAAAGTAAGGGTGATTGACCTTTTTGCAGGAATTGGTGGCTTAAGAATAGGATTTGAAAATGCAGGATTTAAAACTGTTTATGCTAATGATTTTGAGAAATCATGTAAGCAAACATACGATCTGAATTTTAGTGAACCAAAACTTCACGTAGAGGATATTTGGAAAGTTTCTACTAAGAATATTCCTGAATTTGATATGCTAGTTGGAGGATTTCCCTGCCAAGCTTTCAGTATTGCAGGATATAGAAAAGGCTTCAGGGATGAGAAAGGAAGAGGTAATTTGTTTTTCAGAATAACTGAAATTTTAGAGGAAAGGAAGCCAGAAGTATTCCTCCTTGAAAATGTTAAAAATTTAAAAGCGCATGACAAAGGAAAAACGTTTAAAGTTATTAAGAAAACTCTTGAGAAATTAGGTTACCATATTCGCTCGGAAGTTCTAAACAGCATGACTCATGGAAATATTCCTCAGAATAGAGAAAGAATATTCATAGTTGGTTTTCTTGACAAAGAAAAAGCAAATAAGTTTAAGTTTCCAAAATCAATGAAGCTTACTAGAAATTTTAGACAATTTATTGATAATCAAGTATCAAACAGATATTACTATAATGATAAACCCTTGTTTAATAGAATAAAGAAAAAAATTAATTCAGAAAATATAGTATATCAATGGAGAAGAAGGTATGTACGAGAAAATAAAAGTGGAGTTGTACCAACCCTTACTGCAAATATGGGTACAGGAGGACATAATGTCCCAATTGTTAAGAACGGTAATGGGATAAGGAAACTTACTCCTAAGGAGTGTTTCTTGCTACAAGGATTTCCTCAGAGCTTTAAACTTCCAAATATAGCAGATTCTAGATTATATCATCAAGCAGGAAATAGTGTTACTGTTCCAGTTGTTGAAAGAATTGCAAAAGAGATGATGAGGGTTCTGCAAGATTCATAATTTGCACACTTTTATTGGTTGAATCTTATTAGGTTGTATTAAACCTTTTACAATCCCAAAGCGAGGTCTTTTTCCTTCTTCTTGCTGTTGTGCAAAAGTTTGATTTTTATTTACTTTGAAATTATAAATGTCATCTGGATTTATTTCATAAACCATGAATGAACCATCTAACTTTGAAAAGTCAAGAAAATATAATTTGTCATATTCGGAGCGAGGACCAAAAGAAGTAAGGTCATATTCCACACTTGAAGCCTTAATCTGGATTCTATCTCCAGTAATTGTATCTATACAATCA